>Ga0302315_10001220_pt1 | contig 26769 bp, 16 predicted proteins | sample III_Palsa_N3_1_FD_200532 | JGI IMG/M metagenome (GOLD analysis project Ga0302315, IMG submission 200532) | Peat permafrost microbial communities from Stordalen Mire near Abisko, Sweden - III_Palsa_N3_1 | ecosystem: Environmental > Terrestrial > Soil > Palsa > Peat permafrost | place: Sweden...
GCGTTTCCTCAACGGATTCTTCAACTACTTCTGTTCCCACAAAAGGTTCTGCTTCGGTAGCCGGCTCTTCAAATTCAGTATAATTATCGAAAGCTGCTGGTTCATCCGCAGCATTTTGCTCGTCATAAACCTCAGCATCGCTGCTGTCTTTTTCAATTATCGCTTCAGTATACTCGTCGTAGGCCGGGTCATGCTTATCCATTACCTGTAAATCACCTTCAACGCGTGGTTTTGCATGCCCGTTAGCCTGTTTAATTAACTGGCTATCCGGCACATCAAGTAATGCAGCCGCATCGTGGTTAAGTTTATGCAGTAATTTGGGGCTCGAATAAGCGGCGGCGGTTTGTAAATTCCGCCCGTCATCACTATAAGAAAGCAATACCTGCAGCAAACCGCTTTGCGGGTAATCGGCAATCAGTTGCTGCAAATTATAGGCATATTCGCCATCCTTATCAGCCGGATTAGCTAATAATTTATAAAAAAGTTCGGCGCGCCTGTTATTTAAATATTGATCCACTGGGTTGAAACTACAAATTGCCTACCAATTTGCAAAGGCTTTGTTATAAATATCTTGGGTTAGTGCGTTGGTAATGGTTACAATAAGGGCATTTTGCTGTGTTGCAATATCACCGGTAAAGTTACCGGGTTCGCTAAAGGTTTGCTCAAAGCTCAGTTTTTTATCTACATTATTTACATACTTAACACTAACCGAAATGGTTAATGCCGATGCGCTTGCAATTGGCGCAACGTTATTGCTGGTTGCCTGTATAGATGCCGGCGCAATGCTGTACCCTACAATATTACCGGTTAAAACTGCATCGGCCTGTTGGGTTTGTATAATACTAAGGCTGGTACCCGAGCGTATTTCTTGTTTTAGGGCTTCGGTAAAATTCTGACTAAGCGTACTTATTACCTGCGGCGCATCGTTTTCAAAATACCCAACATAGATTGTTTTTAAGCCCTGGGTTGATGCCCCGCTTAATTTTATACTGCACGATTGGTTTACAACAACCAAACAAACAGTTATAATAATACTCGCGAATACTCTTCTCATCTGCTGCTATAAATCTAACTCTTTTATTTTACGGTACAAGGTCCTTTCTGATATCCCCAGCTCATTGGCCGCCAGTTTACGTTTGCCCTTGTGCTTTTTTAACGCCTTGCGAATAAGGTCCGATTCCTTTTCAATTAATGATAGGGATTCTTCTACTTCTTCGGCATCATGCGTTATGTTAAAGTCGGTTTTATTATTAACGGGCTGCTGCAGCGTAAATTGTGCCTCGGGGTTACCCGGCATTTCAATATCGCGGTATAATTGGTTTAGCACCTGCGCATTGTTAGCATGGTTTGATGAAACACCACCATGCTCCACCATATCGGCTACCAGCTTTTTCAACTCTACCATATCACGTTTCATATCAAACAGCACCTTGTACAAAATATCGCGTTCCGAAAAATCTTCTTTGGGCTGGTTATCCAACCGCATCGGTAAATTTCGGTTAACTTCATGCGGAATATAGGTAAGTAGCGTTGGCCCTGTAATGATATGGTTGGTTTCTAAAACTGCCAATTGCTCGGCCATGTTTTTTAGCTGTCTTACGTTACCCGGCCACGAGTAATTTACCAATATCTGCTGCGCTTCGTCATCCATTTGTATGGGCGGCGTGCGGTACTTGTCGGTAAAATCCGAAGTGAATTTTCTGAACAGTAAATAAATATCTTCCTTTCTGTCGCGCAAGGGCGGTATACGTAGGGGTACGGTATTTAAACGATAATACAAATCTTCCCTAAACCTGCCGGAACGTACCGCTTCATAAACATCCACATTGGTAGCGGCAATTACACGCACATTGGTTTTCTCTACTTTTGATGACCCTACCTTAATATACTGCCCCGATTCCAGCACGCGCAATAAACGCGCCTGTGTGCCCAGCGGCATTTCGGCAATTTCATCCAAAAATATGGTTCCGCCGTTCACGGTTTCAAAGTAGCCTTTACGCTCGCCAACGGCGCCGGTATACGCGCCTTTTTCGTGGCCGAATAATTCTGAATCAATAGTACCTTCAGGAATAGCGCCGCAGTTTACCGCGATGAATGGCCCATGCTTACGCGGACTCATCTGGTGTATAATATGCGAAAACACTTCCTTACCGCTACCGCTTTCGCCGGTAATTAACACCGAAATATCAGTAGGCGCCACCTGATTGGCAATATTTATAGCACGGTTAAGCAATGGCGAATTGCCAATAATACCGAACCGTTGTTTTATTTCTTGTATTTCCATTCCCCCAAACCCCCTAAAGGGGCGTTATGTCCGCTTTATTATTTGTTATTTATTATCTATATAATTCCCCCGGCTGCCATTCCATGCAGCCGTAACTCCCCTTTAGGGGGTTTGGGGGATCACTGTTCCCATCAGCGTTGCAGTTGTGCAACGGTCAATGAGCACATTTACATATTGGCCAGGCTTATAATCATCTCCTACCGGGAATACTACCATCACATTCTGGTCGCTCCTGCCAGCGTAATCTTTATCCGACTTTTTAGAGAAACCTTCAATCAGTACTTTTTGTGTGGTGCCTACCAACGCTTTCAAACGCTCGTGCGAATGTGTTTGCTGTTTGGCTACCACTTCCTGCAGTCGGAGTTTTTTAACTGCATCGGGTATATCATCGGCATAGCGTTTGGCTGCTAATGTACCCGGCCTTTCAGAATACATAAACATGTAGGCAAAGTAAAACTGCACATGGTCAAGCATGCTTAAAGTTTCCTGGTGCTCTTCCTCAGTTTCGGTGCAAAAGCCTGTAATAATATCAGTTGATATGGCGCAGCCCGGTATAATACGGTTAATAGCCGCCACCCTTTCCATATACCATTCACGGTCATACGTGCGGTTCATCAGCTTTAACACCCTGCTATTGCCGGATTGTATAGGCAAATGGATGTAGTTGCAAACATTATCATGCTTAGCTATTGCATACAATACATCATCGGTAATATCTTTAGGATGCGAGGTTGAAAAGCGGATACGCAGTTCAGGGCTTATCTGTGCTACCATCTCCAGCAATTGGGCAAATGATACGCCTGCTTTGCTATGGTCAACCGGGTTTATGCCGCTTACATCTTCGCCGGTGGCAAGCACCTGGTCAAGCAGGTCCATCCCAAGCAATTGCTTTTCGCTTTCCGCTTTTTTCTTTTCGCTCTCTGCCGACCATTTATAACTATCTACATTTTGGCCCAGCAGCGTAACCTCGCGGTAACCGCGGTTAAACAATTCGGTACATTCGTTGATAATAGATTGCGGATCGCGACTGCGTTCGCGGCCGCGGGTAAATGGCACCACGCAAAACGAGCACATATTATCGCAGCCACGCATTATAGATACAAATGCGTTAATGCCGTTGCTATTTAAGCGTACCGGGCTTATATCGGCATAAGTTTCCTCGCGTGATAGCAGTACGTTAACCGCGCGCTGCCCACCATCAACCTGCTCAATCAAATTTGGTAAATCGCGGTAAGCATCGGGGCCTACCACAACGTCAACCAGTTTTTCTTCCTCTAAAAATTTTGATTTCAAACGCTCGGCCATACAGCCCAACACACCAACCACCATCCCCGGGTTTTTTGATTTAGCCCCGGCAAATTCTTTCAGCCGGTTACGTACACGTTGCTCGGCGTTTTCACGTATGGAGCAGGTGTTGATGAATATTACATCTGCATTGGTAAAATCGGTGGTGGTTTCAAAACCTTTATCCGATAAAATGGAGGCAACTATCTCGCTATCCGAAAAATTCATGGCGCAGCCATAACTTTCAATATACAACTTGCGGCCATTGTTTTTTCCGGCAATTGGTTCTAAAACCAAAGCTTCGCCCTGCCTGCCCTCATCATGTGTCTTATCCGGAATTAACAAATCCATTAGTGTTCTTTAAATTTTAGTCCGCAAAAATACATAAAATTTAAATTATAGCGTGACAGTTTGTCAGTGATTTAACAAAATCCGCTTTTTGTTGTTATAACGTATATCTATTAAACAGTAAAATGGCAAAAAGTAATACATCCCAAAAAAAATCAAGGCGTATATGGCCCTATATCGTATTGCTAATTTTAGCCATTATCGGTGGCGGCGGTTATTATTTTTATACGAATTATATCGCCCAAAACCGCTGGAAACCTTATTTACAAGCAGAATTAAAGGATTTGGTGTTAAAAGCCAGCGATAGCCTGTACAGTATCCAATATTCTGATTTCGACCTCAATATTGCCTCCGGCAACGCTACCCTAACCGATTTTAAGCTGATACCCGATACCGCAGTATACAACAAATTGGTTGCCCTAAAAAAAGCGCCCGATAACCTGTTTACCCTCAGTGTAAAAAAACTGAGCATTAAAAACATCGGCGCGGTAAAGGCTTATAAGGAGAAAATACTCAACATCAGCAATATTTCTATCGAAAAACCAAGCCTTACGGTGGTAAACAAGCGTTTTGATTACAACGATACCGTAAAAATAGGCAAGCAAAAAAGCCCTTATGAGCTCATTAAAAAAACATTTAAGCAGCTGCATATCGATTCTATTTCGTTAAAGGATATCAGCCTGAATTATATCAATAAAAGTAATGCAGTTGAAAAACACACCGCGTTAAAGCACCTTAACATTAATATTTCTGATATCGCTGTCGATTCGCTTTCGGACCACGATACCAGCAGGTTTTATTATACCAAAGGGGTTGAGGTTACGATTGATGGCTATAAAATTGCCACACCCGATAGCTTGTATAAGGCCAGCATCAGCCGCATTTATTTTTCCACTTCAAAAAGGCTTATTTATCTGGATGGGGTATCGTTTTTGCCACGGTATAATAAAACTGATTTCTACCTCAAAACACATGAGGCAGCCGGCGATATCTATAATTTAAAGTTTAACCGCATAGGTATTACTGATATTAATTTGCAGAAATTTTTACGCGAGCAAAAGCTTTACGCCGGTACACTTAATATAGCCAATGCCAGCGTACAGATATACAGTAACAATGCTTACAAAGGGGTAAAATCTTCAAAAATTGGTAAAGACCCCGAGCAGGCCTTACAAAAAGTTGCGCTGGATATGCACCTTAAGCGGTTAAATATCAAAAACACGCTTATCAATTATTCCGAAACGGACGCTACATCGGGTTATACCGGGGTTATTACCTTTAATAATACCAACGGCTATATATTAAACGTTACCAATGATGACGATATTAAAAAGGTAAACCCTTACATGATAGCGCATATAAAAACGCGTTTTATGAATACTGCCGATTTAAACGTGAATTTTAAATTTAACCTTGCATCAAAAGCCGGGGCGTTTAATTACTCGGGCTCATTGGGCAAGTTTGACGGGCGCGTACTGGATAAACTGGTTAAACCGCTGGCGCTGGTGCATGTGCAATCGGCGGATATTGACCGGTTAAATTTTAATGTTGATGCCAGCAATTACAGCGGCAAAGGGCACCTGGAATTTTACTATAAAAACCTGAATGTGCAGCTGCTTAAAAAGGTGCAAGGCAAAGCCGAGCTGCAAACACAGGGCTTTATATCAAAATTGGCAAATACACTGATTATTGAAAAGGATAATCCGGATAAGAAAGGTAACTTTAGGCCTGGCCCTATTGATTTACAGCGCGACCCAACGGTGTCGTTTTTCAGCTTTTTATATAAGGCTTTGTTAGATGGCCTAAAACCCAGCGTAGGTTTTGATAAAAAAACCGAAAGTAATGTAAACAAAGCCATAATAAAGGTTAATAATATTGTAGATAAGTTTAAACAATTTAAAGCAAACCGCCAGCTAAAAAAACAACAAAGGCAGCAAGCCCGAGCGGCAAAAAAGCTGGCTAAAATGCAGGCAGATTCAACAAAAAATAAATAATGGCTCCTAAAATTGTAATTCATAAAAAACACAAAATTTGGCTGGGCATTTTAGTTGGATTTGTATCGGTAATATTAGTTTTGGCGCTTTTGGTAAACAGTTACTGGTCGCCAATATTTGCAAAAAAGGTTAAGAGCGTTGTTTTAACTGCCAGCGACAGCCTGTATAATGTTGATTTTTCCAAAGCCGAACTGCATGTTTTACGGGGAAAGATAATTATTTACAACATCAGCCTTAAGCCCGATACTGCCGTTTACAACCGCCGCAAAAAACGGCACCTGGCCCCCAATAACTTAGTAGAACTGCATGTAAAGCGCTTGGTTATTGACCATTTTCATCCCTTTGATTTATACTTTGACCATAAGGTAGAAATTGGCGATATTATTTTAAACGAACCTGATGTGGTAGTTAGCTACCAGCTAAACCATAAAACCGATACGGTAATAAAAGATAACCGGACCGTATGGCAAAAAATGTCTAAAACGATTCACTCCATACATATTGGTGGCATATTTTTAAACGACATCAGGTTTAAATACAGCGATTATTCGGGACACAAGGTAGCTATATCCGAGCTGAAGGAAATGAGTGTAAGCGCCAATGATTTGCTGATAGATTCGGCTACGCAAAAAGATAAATCGCGCCTGTTATATTGTAAGGATATAGTAGCTGAATTGAATAATTACAAGGGCCAAACCCATAGCGGCCTGTATACTTACACCGTAAAGCACCTCAAGCTTTCAACGCATACTTCGCAGTTAAATATGGAGGGCATTACGCTTGAGCCTGTTAGTACTGCTGATTTTTTCAGCAAAACTAAAAAAGACCGCTTTACTTTAAATCTCGATTCACTTCAACTCAACAATTTCGATTATTTAAGCTATCATAAATACCGCACGGTTAACGCGTCTGTACTCACCTTAAAAAATGGAACGTTTGCGTTGTTTAATAACCCTAATAAGACCAAAAAGCAGGGTGTAGATAAAATCATGAGCTTCCCCGCTGTTATTTTAAATAAGCTAAGTACCAATTTAAAGCTGGATACCATTATAGTAAAGGGTATTAATGTTGCTTACAGCGAATACAACAAAAAGTCGTATCAAACCGGCACTTTAAAGTTCAACAATACCAGGGGGCGTTTTTTAAATATCACCAACAACAAAGAGGCGCTGTTAAAAAATAGCATCAGCACAGTGCAGCTTACTACCCGCTTTATGAACAGCGCTAACCTGGATGTTTTTTTCAGCTTTAATTTAACTGACAAAGATGCCGCATACAGCTATAAAGGCAATTTGGGGCTGATGGACCTGCAGGCCATTAACCCTGCTGTAATGCCACTGGCCATGGTAAAAATAACATCGGGCACTATTAAGCAATTAAGCTTTGACATACATGCCGACAGCCATATCAACAAAGGAAAAGTAAGCGTTTTGTATAACAACCTTAAAGTAAAATTATTAAAGCCTGATACCACTTATAACACTTTATCAGGAAAATTTATTGAAACCATGTTTGCCAATTTGTTTATCATAAAACATGACAACCCGGATAAGGCAGGCGAACCTGCGCGAACCTTTAATGTTACTTATATGCGCCCTAAAGGCTCGCCATTTTTTAAAACCATTTGGGCAACCCTGCTCAGCGGAATTAAACCTTCGGTAGGGTTGGATGTAAAAACCGAACAAGCTACACAGGCTAAAATGGCTGCGCAAACTTCAAAAAAACAGCAGCACCTGGCAAAAAAAACAGCACGGCAACAGCGCAGGGCAGCAAGAAAACTTAAACGCGAATTAAAGAAAGAACAAAAGAAGGATAACAGCTAAAATTATTGCAGCAGCAACTTCAGGTTTATACCCATGGTAGAGAATGAAGTATTAAAACTTTGCGAGGTATATGGCCGGGTGATGTTTGAATCATAAAACAAACTCATATCAAACCTGGAGTTAAGGGCGTAATCAATAGATGGGTGATAGGTGATATTTTCGGCGCCTGATGATATTTGCGCGGCGGCAAGGTCGGGCTGGTAAATAAAGGTTTTATCGTTTCGCAGCGCGAAGGTTAGGTTAAAGGTGAGGTCGTTTTTAAGCAATACACTTTGAAACATCCCAAACGGGAACCTGAAATTTTTGGCTTTATAGCCAAAACCGATCACAATATCATCTTCATTTTCCTGGGCAAGCTGGCTGTTTAACAAGCTGAGGCTTAAGGCGCGGCTTTTACGGTATTCCAAATTGGTAGTTATGCCATCCTTAAAACGTATATCAGCACCCAACAGCGGCGTAAACTCTTCAAATATGGTAACCTGCGAAAACTGGTACTTTGGCAAAAAGTCGTTATTAATATCGCGCGAGCTTACATCGCCGTTATCTTCCTGATATTGCAGCAGAGTGGTATATCCGCCAACGTTATAGGTTGAGCTGTAGCCGTGTTTCAGGTCTATCGACTCAAATATATTGGCAAAAAACGGAATTTTGCTTAACCCATCGTAGGTAATCTGCCAGTTTGGTATAGGTATATCCGGGAACTGGCTCAGGTTTGAATTTGCGGCATCCTTGCCCGTATAAGCCGCCAGGAAGGCCGGCACCAATACGTTTTGCGAATTTGCACCGTATCCATCAGCATAACCCCCGGTAGTTAAGCCCACCGAGTTAGGGTTAAGCTTGCCCAGCCGCTGCGAAATTTCGGTACGGTTATCCAAAAACTGTTCATATACCGTTGAGGTATTATTTACGCCGCTTATTTTTGAGAAAGCAGTAGCTATAGTCATATAGGATATGCTATAATCGCCCGTAGTAACCGGCGACAGGTTTTCGAAGCTGCCGGTTTCATCATCAAACTTAAAATTGGTTTGATAGGTATGGTCCTGCGTTTTAAATGCGGTTAGTGTAATGCGCAGGCCATTAATAGGTTCAAGCGTACCGTTTAAGTGTAAATCTTCATTATAGGTACGTACGTATAACTGGTCCTGCAAGGTATCAGCCGAAATCCATCCTTCTGCAACCGCTTTTGCCCTTATATCTGCCTGGCTGCCCAATAAAAAGCCTATGCCCGGCGCGCTGTAATTAGGGTCCTCGCCAAATATGGTTGATTGCGGCAGGTAACCCGGCAAAAATGTACCATCGGTACGGGTATAGGTTCCGTTTATATTTTTAATACTGGTTAATAAGCCGAGTAAAAATTTCTTAAAGCCCGGCGCATCTGCCTTAGTCCCGTTTCGCAAAAACGCGAATTTTTTGTATAACGAGATAAAGTTTAGCGTTGGGGTTACCACTATGGTGCGCGAGTTTTGTATACTGTTGCCCACATCAAATTGCGGGTCGGTTATAGAAAACGCGGGTTCGGCCAGCCAGCTAAAGTGCGTGCTATAGCTTGCGGTGGCGGTTACCCAATCCAGGCCCGGTAATTTATTTATAGGCACTGTATAAGCCAAACCAATAGTGTGGTTATAATTGGTGGTGCGGCCAAAGTGCTTTAAACTGTTCCATAACGAATCTTCTCTTATGCCATTAAGCGGTCCTTCAGGCTCATCAACAACAGAGAGGTCGGTAGCATCAATATTCAGCGTTAATGATTTGGTAAGGTTCCAGCCTATGCCAAATATCCTGGTTATATCAAAGGTATTGTTATAGGTTGTTGGTATCAGTATAATATTATCCGGGTCGTTATTTCTTAAGGTTGTTTGTTCGTCCTGCCTGTCAAACTCAATACTCATGTTTAACCGGGTAGGTACCAAATCGAAATTTATCTCCTTGAAAACCTGCAGCACATTGCTTTTGATAATCTTATCAAACGGACTAATATATTTGGGCTTGGTTGTAAAATTATAGCCTATTGCCAGCCGGTAAGTTTTTTCATATTCGGATAGCGTATTAAAATCATGGTATTCATAATCGGTATAAGCATACGTAAAATTAAAGTTTTGAATGTCATAAACATGGCTCGGCGCCGTTGGGCTTGTTTTATCAATATGTACGTTGGTAAAATTGATACTGTTACGTTTTGTAGACTCTTCGGCGGCATTCTTTATCGAGTCCTTTTGCTTGGTGCTGGATGCCGCTTTAATGGTTTGGCTCAATAAAATATCCGGCGATGCAGGGTCGTACAAAGGTGTGCTTACCTGCGATGATACATCGATATAAGTAGGTATATGCACACCGCTTTTTGCCGGGAAGAATTTGCCCAACTCCACATTGGCAGCAACTTCGTAGTTAGTGGTGTTATCAAGGGTGCGGTCGCCAACTTGTGAATCCAGCGTACCAAAACCTGCCGAAGTATGGCCGCCCGTAACGGTAACGTCGCCAAAATCTGCCAGCTTCATATCGGCTTTTCCTATTGCCGCCCAGCCGTCGCGCTCCACAAAATCCGTCAACCTCAATTCATCAAACCACACAATGCCCGAATGGGTCATGCCGTCATCCACGTTGGGGTTATTCCCTTTATACGGGTTGCGTATACCCAGCATCACAGTGGTTAGCCGGCTTAAATCGGGTTGGCCCATAATGGTAATTTTATTTGTACCAACGGTTATGGTATAAGGTACTGTTAAAGGCCAGGGCTGCCCCTTGTATTTAGCATTATCGCGCGCCAGTTTTGCCGTAGTCAGTATTGATAGCTGCAAATCCAGTTCATTGGCTGCGGGCCAGATGCTATTAACGCTGCTGGTACCCGGCGGCGTAACCTGCAATGGTATTTCACATTCGTAATAGTTATTTACATAATCAAGCCCCAGGCGTATAAAGGCGCTTAAATCATTATCCTTCAATTGCTCGTTTGGTAATGCTTCGGCGTGTATAAACATTTGCAGGGTTTTATACGATCGGAGGTCGTTGTTAAAAGTTTTAAATGCTGCCTGCGAATATCCATCCTTCAAATTATTAACAGTTAATGATAATGATTGCTCGTTAAGTTTGGTGTTGGCATTAATACCGTTGTAATTAGTTTGGCGCTGTATGCCCGGCGGTGTAACATAAGGTATAGGTGTACGGTTGCTATTCTCTTCAATATTAACAGTACCTACAACCAGTGTTGAATTATCGGGCACAGGGTTTATAATGGCCGGGTCGGCAATTACGTTTAAGGGGCTATTATCCGAGTTATAAGCACGCCAGTCGCCCCTTACCAGCGCCAGTTCAGCAAACCGCAATACCGATGTATCGGCAAAATTGGTCATAAACATCCGCACAAACCCTATCGATTTAAAATCCTGTATGCCGCCTACCGCTGTTTGATAATTGGTGATAGGAACACGAAACTGGTACCATGTATAGCTTTGGGTAGTACCATTTGCAAGTTTAACCTGCGAGGTTATCTTATCATTTACAAAACCCTGCCCAACCACTAAATCTTTAGGCCGCATGGATACACGGTACTCAAAATACTCGTCGTCCTGGTTCATGTTGTTATCATGGTTTATATCCTCGCCATCCGGCAAGGATGTGGATGCCGAGGTTTGCACCCCTAGCGCAGCTTCGGCCTGTTGCGATGTTTGCGAGTTGCCTTCCGTACCATTATACCTGCTGTACCGCTGCAAAATACCGGCGTTAGCCTGGTCTAACGCTGGCCCCTGGTAATATTGGTAATCATCAGATGATGGGTCGCTTGCGTAAACGGCTGCGGCTTTAGGTGTTAAAACACCCTTAAGTTTTTGTACAACGGTGCCAAACTTCACCCGTTCATCTGCATCGCCCAACCCGTCTAAACCAACATCCTGTAGTTGCCGTGTGCTGGGGTCGCTGTCAAAAGCATCCACCACCGGCTGTATTTTGCTTACCCGTCCCCAAACTGTGGTATCAACAGTGCTATAATCGCCATTTACAGGTAAAGCATTTTCAATACTTTTTCTTCCATCCTTCAATATATCTTCTGATATGCTGCCCAAATCAAAATACAAATCGCCACCTGTTGAGTTAGGCTTGTTTATAAAAGGGTCGAGCACCCAAAACTCAATATAGGTTACATTCAGCGCCTCAAAATCAGTACTGGATATGGCGCGGAACATACCGCCCCAGTTATTTGCCGGGTTTTGCAAAGTACCATCGTTATTAACCTGGGTAGTATAGTTATACGGGCCGCGGGTGTTTGGGTAATAAGCCAAATCAAGCGTAGGCAATATCAGCGGCTGCCCTGTTACCGATTGCTCTTGTGGGAATACTTCGGTTTGTAAAACCTCACGCGTATAGGGGTTTGATAATTCGTTGCGCGAGATATGGCTGTTTGACGATGTATAAAATATAGGGTCGATATTATAAAATGCGAGGCGGGCCCTGCGGAAACCGTAACTCAAATCATCAAACCGCTGCGACTCGGGGAATAACTCCGGCGTAGCCGAAATTTGCCAGGCGTTGGAGCTTTTCAGGTCGATATCCGATTGGCTGTTCTCAAAATCATCCAAATAAGCGGTCCCATTTTTCGACCCCGCGTAATTTAAAACGCCTGGCGTACCCGGCAGCAGTTGGGCAAATTCGCCGCTTAGGTTTATGGCCGACGGCGCCTTGGTATGCATAAAGGGCAGCTCATCCACCAGTTTGGTTAACAGGCGCGAGTCCGAACTATAGTTTCCATCCAATCCCCAAATAGTGTTTGATACCGATCCATCGCCAATGGCTTCGTTTTGCGAAACAGGCTCTTCCGTTAAGTGCATAATAGTTGCGCCTAATGATAATTTCGGGCTTACCTTATAATCAAACCTCGAGCCATATAATGATTTTTCCTGCACGCCAAACAACTCATTGTTTTCCAAATTCACGGATATGGGCTGGCCCGATGCAAGTATGGATTGGTTAAGCATCGTTAACGTACCCGCGTTATAATCTACGGTATAATCGGTGCCCTCAACCAGTTTTGTGGCCCCGGACGTGACGACGACCGAGCCTTGCGGAATATTAGTAGCATTCAACTGGTAAACCGAGCCTCCCTGCGAAGTATAAGTACCCTCTATCACATACCTATTTTGGGTAGGAAAAAATTGCTGCGCGACGGTTTGCGTGGAGTCATACAACTGCTGGTACACGTACTCACTTACTAAACTCTGCTCTCCTGGGGCAAATTTCGCCGCCAAATCGGCGCCAAAGGGCTCAACTTCCGGGAATATCAGGAAACCGTTTTTCGAATCAATGGTAATACCTTCCAAAAAGTCAAAATAACCATCGGGTTTCTTTTCATTTTGCGCGTCCAGGTTATCCAAATCGGTTAACTGTATCCACAATTTGCCGGTGGTATTTTTACCATCAGCCATAATTTGCTTCGCGATGCCCGATTTATTATCCAGCCGCGATATATCCATTTTAAAATTGGTAGGGCTAACCTGGTAAGCATTAAGCGAATAGATATTTTTCATCATCAATTGCCAGGTAGGTAAATTGGTTTTTAATATCGTATTCTTCAGCAATTTTACATACAGCACACTGGGCGTATTGGTATTTACCGCGCGGTCGCTCGAAAATTCACCCACCTGGTAGGTTACGCCGTTATAAGTGTATTGGTACGCAACGGCCAATACCTGGGAGTTATTTAAAGGGTAGTTTAACGAGATATAACCCAGTTGTGGCTGCAGGGTGTAATCCTTGTTCTGTACCAACTGGTGGGCATATGTTAATTGGGCGTAGTTATCCGAACCGCCTGTATTGGCAAAATAGGTGGCAATAGCATTGGAGTTGGTTAAACGCGCATTGGCTGGTATATTTTTTAGCAGGGTATTTGATTGCTGCGGAAAGCCCGGTATATCACTATTTGCAGGCAAGCCCGAATAAGCCGGGCCGCCCTGTATCAGGCGAGTATTGTAAGGCTTGTTTTCGCCCAAATCCATAAACGCCAGCACATCACGCGAGTTGGTGGTGGCATTGGTGGTATTGGTAGTCCAAACCTCAATCTTGGTAATATTTACGTTGGAGCTGATAAGGGGGATATTGGCAAGCGCCCTATCGTAATTATTACGGAAATACTGCGCCAAAAAGAAGTGCTTATTGGCATCGTAAGCATCTGTAGTAATCTTAAAGGTCCCCTGTTCCGACCCATTGGTAATGGTAATGGTTTTTGACTGCGACCGTTGCTGCGACATGATGCTGGTCATGGTGAGCTTACCAAATTTCAACTTGGTTTTTACGCCGAACAATGCCTGCACACCCTGTATAAGCGTGGTATTAAGTGGCATGCTAACGGTACCGGCCTGTATCTCCTGGATAATATCATCATCCTTGCCCTTGTAATCAAACTTTACCTGGTTATCAAACTGGAACTGCGACTGCGTATTGTAATTGGTATTAAAGGTTAAATTATCGCCAATATTACCAACAACATTCAGCTGTATTTGCTGGTCGAAATTAAAGTTAAACTGGTCGCGCTGCTGGGTATTAAATAAAGGGTTATCATTTTTATTTAACTGCCCCTCAAATATAGCAGCGGCCGAGCCCTGTGCCTTTATATCGATATTCTCGCTGCCGAAAATACGCTCAAAAGTTTCGCTGCGTACTTTTATTTGCGGTATAAAGCCGGGTTGCTGCGATTGATAAGCATATTGGTCTGACAGTTGCTTAAAATAATCGCGCTCGCTTTGCTTCTGTTTTAATGCCAGGTATTCGCTAAAGGTAAGGTACTTTGGAGGGCGGTAAAGCATATTGCCAACACGCTCATACAATACATATTGATTAGTGGCGGCATCGTACTCAATGGTACGCACCAAATTGGGCGGGTCGTTATCAAATATGCCCTCGCGCAGCCGTAAGTTGTTTGATTCCTGGTAGTTAAATGGTGTTTCAACCGTGACCGAATCTTTTTTCGCCGTGGTTTGTTGTGCAAATGCCTCTCCCACCCCGCAAAATGCAGAAATAAATAAAAAGCACACTACAATTCTGCACGTAAATTTCGGGGTCAAAAATCAATCAAATTATAGGTAATTATAAACTTTTTAGCGCAGATTTTATTAACTGTTCAATGGTTAATTCATCAGCGTTTTTATTAATTTCTTGTTCAAGTACTTTTTCGGCAGCGTTGCGCGCAAAACCCAGCATAACCAGGGCCGATAGCGCTTCATCCTTCACCGTTTTGTTTAATGGCGTAACCGTTAAAGTATCCGGGCCCTCCTTACGTAATTTGTCCTGCAGCTCCAGTATAACGCGCTGCGCCGATTTGGGGCCGATGCCTTTAATGCGCTGTATTAATGCCACATTGCCGCTAATAATAGCGGTTTGAATTTCTAAAGGAGTGATAGACGATAGCATCATGCGGCCGGTATTTGGCCCAATGCCCGATATAGATATTAAATGTAAAAACAGTCGGCGTTCGCCTTCATCAGCAAAGCCGTACAAGCTGTGGGCATCCTCTTTTACATATAACCAGGTGTAAAGTTTGCAACGTTCGCTGTTGCCTAATAAGGAATAGGTATTTAACGATATATTGATATGGTAACCCACTCCGCCGGCATCAATAACCACGTAAGAAGGGCTCTTAAAAACTAATTTACCATCAATATAAGCGTACATGTTTTTTCGATATTATTATGCTTTAGTATTATTAATTTATTAAGCGGTTACCTTTTCTTTTGCCTGCGCGTTAACCACAGCTATAGTAACCATATTTACAATTTCCCTAACCGAGCTGCCTAATTGCAACACATGCACTGGTTTTTTCAGACCTAACAAAATAGGCCCTACAGCTTCGGCATCGCCAATTTCCTGCAATAATTTGTAGGCAATATTACCCGACTCCAAATTAGGGAATATCAGCGTATTTGCCGGCCTTCCATTTAAGGTAGAAAAAGGGAAATTATCGGCAAGCAAATCCGAGTTTAGGGCGAAATTGGCCTGCATATCCCCATCCACAACCATGTCAGGATATTTATCGTGTAATATACGCACTGTTTCGCGGGTTTTCTCGGGAATTATGCCTTCGTTTGATCCAAAATTTGAGTACGATAACACTGCAACTCTCGGGCTCACATTAAATTCGCGCACCGAGCGTTCAATCAGTACCGTAATATCCACCAGTTCCTGCACCGTAGGGTTAACATTTACCGTGGTATCGCCAAAAAATACAGGGCCTTTTTGGGTAATCATCATGTACATGCCTGCAACACGGTTTATACCGGCTTCGGTACCAATAATTTGAAGCGCCGGTTTAATGGTACTGCCATAATCCTTGGTTAAGCCGGATATTAAAGCATCAGCCTCGCCAAACTGTACCATGCACGCGCCGTAATAATTACGGTTAGTTAACAACTTGCTCGATTCGGCAAGTGTAATGCCCCTGCGCTGGCGTTTTTTGTATAAATACTCAGCGTATTCTTTCGATTTTTCCGTGCCTTCCCTCGGGTCTATGATTTCCACATCGCCCAAATACAGGTCGTTTTCCTGCAAAATTTCGCGTATCCTGTCAGCATTGCCTAATAAAATGGGGGTGGCAATACATTCTTCTTTTACTATTTGGGCGGCTTTTAATATTTTGTAGTTATCAGCCTCGGCAAAAACCACGCGCTTAGGGCTTTGTTTGGCTTTGTTGGTAAGGTTACGCAGCAATTTGTCATCCGTACCCACACGGGTACGCAGCTCTTCGATATAGGCATCCCAATCGGTAATAACCTTACGTGCCACACCCGAATCAATGGCTGCTTTTGCTACCGCGCATGATACCTCGATTATGAGGCGCTGGTCCATCGGTTTGGGGATGATATAATCGCGCCCGAATTTTAAATTTTTGGTATTATAAGCCAGGTTAACCGCCTCCGGCACTGTTTTTTTAGCAATTTCGGCAATGGATTTTACTGCCGCAATTTTCATTTCCTCATTAATAGCTGTTGCCCTTACATCCAGCGCCCCACGGAAAATGTAGGGGAAACCCAAAACATTATTTACCTGGTTAGGAAAATCGGAGCGGCCGGTAGCGATGATAATATCTTTACGTGCAGCTATGGCAATGTCATAAGGAATTTCCGGCTCGGGGTTGGCCATAGCAAAAACAATGGGGTTTTTAGCCATTGTTTTAAGCATATCGGCGTTAACTATATTGCCTGCAGACAGGCCCACAAACACATCGGCGCTTTTCATGGCATCGGCCAGCGTTTTTATATCCTTACGGGTGGTGGCAAACTGGCGCCGCATTTCGTCAAGATCGGTGCGCTCGGTGGTTAACACGCCATTGATATCAAACATCACCAGGTTTTCCTGTTTAACGCCTAATGACAGGTACATTTTTGAGCAGGATATGGCTGCCGCGCCCGCGCCGCTAACTACCATTTTTATTTTATCCAGCTTTTTGCCTTGTATCTCGCAGGCATTAAGCAACGCCGCGCCCGATATAATTGCCGTGCCGTGCTGGTCATCGTGCATTACCGGTATTTTCATTTCGGCCTTCAGGCGGCGTTCAATTTCAAAGCAGGTTGGGGCTGATATATCCTCCAGGTTAATACCGCCGAAAGTTGGCTCCAGCGCTTTAACTATCGTTACAAATTCATCAACGGTTTTGGCATTTATTTCTAAATCGAAAACATCAATATCAGCATAAATTTTAAATAACAGGCCTTTACCTTCCATAACCGGCTTGCTGGCTTCGGGGCCAATATTGCCCAGTCCAAGCACCGCAGTCCCGTTACTAATAACGGCTACCAGGTTGCCTTTGGCGGTATATTTGTAAACATCTTCAACGTTATCGGCTATGCGTAAGCAGGGTTCGGCAACGCCGGGCGAATAGGCCATAGAAAGGTCGCGCTGCGATTGGGTTGGTTTGGTAGGTACTACCTGTATCTTTCCCGGGCGGCCTTTTGAATGGTAATTTAATGCGTCCTGTTTACGATTGGTTTTATTCATCTTCTCAAATTCAAGGACCCAAAATTACAATTCTTTTTTTACGCTACTCTTGTTTGGATATTAATAGCGAATTATAATTGTGTTAACCGCGACTGCTTTGCTTACGCGACGTAACTGCCGCCGCATCGTCGCTGCCTGCAGTTAACCTGAGCCTTTGGCCCACGGTTACTTTATTGTGATGTAAATGGTTCCAGGTTTTTAGGTCTTGTTCGTCAACGCCAAATTTATCAGCTATGGATGCCAGGGTTTCACCGCGCCTTACTTTGTGGTAAGTTGGTATTTGCGGTTCATTATCCTGATGATATGTTGCATAGCTTACCTGCGGAGCGGCAGTTGCCGCCGGCAGCAAATTCGGGCTGTTATTTAAGGCATTGTATAAGGCGGCGTACTGATCCTGCCCTGCATGTGGTATTACCAGCCTGCGCGGGCTGTTACTGCTGCCATTTACTACCTGCCTCCTGTAAGCCGGGTTTAATAGTGCCAGTGTATTGGCATCAATATTAAGCGCACCGGAAATACTGCTTAACGAAATGTATTTATCAACCAAAATTACATCCATACCGGCGTTAAAGTTGCAGGGCTGAGGGATAATATTATGGCGATTGTAATAGTTCATTACATAAGCTACGGCAATATAAGCCGGCACATAATTGCGGGTTTCAACGGGCAGGTACTGGCGGATAGACCAAAAATTGGTTGCGCCGCCTGCTTTTTGCATGGCATTTTCAATATTGCTTTTACCGCAGTTATAAGAGGCTATGGCCAGCAGCCAATCGCCAAACTCTTCGTAAGCGTCTTTGAGGTATGCGGCGGCGGCGTAGCTGGCTTGTACCGGATCGCGGCGCTCGTCAACATAATCGTCCATGTTTAAGCCGTACAGTTTGGCTGTGGTACCCATAAACTGCCATGGGCCCGTTGCACCAACACGCGATACGGCGTTAGGGTCGAGTTTTGATTCAACTATCGAAAGGTATTCAATTTCGGGAGGTATACCCGCATCGCGGAAAGCCTTTTCGTAAATTGGGAAGTAATATTTTGATAAGCCTACAACACGGGCCATTTCTTCGCGGTCCTGCAAATACAGGTCGATATAGTTTTGTACGTATTCGTTATAATCAAGTGGTACGTCTTTCTTTATCGAATCAAGGCGCAGCTTAATTACATTTTCATAACTCGTAAGCGGTAGTGGGTTTGCCGGTTTGGCAAAGGTGGTATCCTTAGTTTTTACAGTGGATTTGTTAGTAGCCGACGAGGCGGCGGGGTTAGCTTTAACTATTTGTAGCGATATTACGCAAATAAAAAAAGTAACTAATCTCTTCATCTAATCAGGGTTTAACCAAAGGGCATTACCAGTGCCGGTTTTTACGAATATATTAAATTTTTATAGCTCCAAGAAATATTTGGAGAAATTTAACAATTCCTGCTCTTCAAACCGGCGTGCCAATAATTGTAAACCTAACGGCAAACCTTTACTATTATTGCCTGCCGGCAACGAAATTGCGGGCAATCCTGACAATGAAGCCTGTACGGTAAAAATATCGGCAAGATAGGTTACTACAGGGTCTTTTGCGCCTTTGCCTATCTCAAATGCAGGCTCGGGGGCGGTGGGGGTTAATATGAAATCGTATTCCTGTAAAATTTCTTCGGTTTTTTCGCGGATTAGCCTGCGTGCTTTTTGAGCTTTGGCGTAGTAGGCATCATAATACCCGGCGCTTAAAACAAAGGTGCCCAGCATAATGCGGCGCTTAACTTCTTTACCAAAACCTTCGGAACGCGAACGTTTGTAGGTTGATTGCAAATCGGTAGCCTGCGGACTGCGGTAGCCATAATGCACCCCATCATACCGTGCCAGGTTTGATGATGCTTCGGCCATAGCCAAAATATAATAGGATGGTACCAGGTAATCAAGGTATTCAAAGGCAATGGGCTTAACGGTATGGCCTTCGGCACGCAGCTTATCAATCTGTTTTATCAGTGCATCTTTTACTTCATTATCAACACCGGGGCTTGATAGTGATTCCTGCAAATAGGCTATCTTTTTTTTGCCGGGGCTTTTTAAGTTTTTGCTGAACTGTGGTACTTCCCGTTTGGATAAGGTGCTGTCGAAATCATCGGCGCCAGCCATTACCTCTAACAAAATTGCGGCATCATCAACCGATTGGGTAATTGGGCCTACCTGGTCGAACGAAGAAGCGTAAGCGATTATGCCATGCCTGGATATGCGCCCGTAAGTTGGTTTTAGCCCGATAACACCGCAAAATGACGCGGGCTGCCTTACCGAACCACCGGTATCCGTACCTATAGCCGCTAAACACATATTTGCCTGCACCGCAACTGCCGAACCGCCCGATGAGCCGCCCGCAACCCTGTTTTTACCGGCAGCATTTTTTACCGGGCCGTAGTACGATGTTTCGTTACTGGCGCCCATGGCAAACTCGTCGCAATTACAGCGGCCGATGATTATTACGTCTTCGGCTAATAGACGTTCGACTATGGTGGATGAATATATAGAGGTAAACCCCTTTAAAATTTTGGATGAGGCCGAAACCTGGTGGCCTTTATAACAGATATTATCTTTTATGGCGATAACCATACCGGCAAGTTTACCGGCACTGCCCAGTTGTATGCGCGAATCGATGTTTTTCGCGCGTAATAAAGCTTCCTGCTCAAATACCTCGTTAAAGGCATTTAAATTAGCGTTGGCCTTAATTTGTTTTAAATACTCAATAACCAGCCCCTCAACGGTAACTTCCCTACTTTGCAAAGCACTCTTTATTTGCTTTAAAGAGGTATAAAGTTTAGTCATGGGGCTAAAATAAAAAACTTATCCGTTGAAAGTGAAATTATCAACAGATAAGTTTTGATTTGAAAATTTGAAAATGAATTAATTTGAAAATGAATAGTTGAAGAAATGAAACAATTTTCAAATCTTCAAATTATAAAATTTTCAAATTTAATTACGCTTTCGTCTTATCTTCAGTATCAGCAGTTGTGCTGTGGTCTGTATTGTTTGACGCGTCTTTAAATTCCTTTACGCCTTTGCCTAAACCTCTCATCAGTTCAGGAATTTTTTTACCTCCGAATAATAACAGTACGATACATACTATTACAATGAGGGTTGCCGGATTATCTAATCCCATGATTTTTAAATTTTATATTAGTGTATAGTATTATTATGATTTGTATTCGTCGTGTGTAACCTGCGTAGGGTCAATAGGCGTTTCCTTTAAATGAGGCAGCTCCGCAACTGTTGTATGCTCTGTTTCAGCAGGTGCAACTTCGGCTTCCGAATGTATCTCGCCAACCGGTACTGAATTTGTGGGCGGCTCAATCACAGGTGCCTGGCTTGCAACTACCGGTTCGGCAGCAGCGGTTGCTTTGGCAGCATCTTCGGCCTTTTTAGCCTCAAAGTTATCTATCTGACTGTTTATTTCTCGTTTTACACCTTCTGAGGCATCCTTAAAATCACGTATACCTTTTCCTAAGCCACGTGCCAGTTCGGGTAGTTTTTTACCTCCAAAAAGCATTAATGCCACAAATAAAATCAGCATTAATTCCCCGCCGCCTATATCCAAAAACAAAAGAGATGAACTAAACATATACCTTATTATTTAAGCCTGTAAATATAAACAATTATAATTTTATTAAGTTTCAAATCAATTTGGCGTTAGCCACTGCTTAGGGTCAACCGGTGCAGTGCCTTTGTAAAGTTCAAAGTGCACATTGGTTTCGCCTGTTGTTGGGTCGGTAGCCACCGTGCCAATATTTTGCCTGGTACTTACCTTTTGCCCTTTGCTTACACTAACCGATTTAAGGTTTGAGTAAACTGTAAAGTACTCGCCATGTTTTATCAGCACCAAATACGTGCCGCTTATATCCATTACCTGCGTAACATCGCCGGTAAATACCGCTCTTACTGCAGCGCCGGGGTTACTTTTTATGTCAACGCCGTCGCTTTCGCTTTTAATATTTTCGGGCGTGTAATAAACACCAAAACCCTGTGTTATAAACCCGTTAGTTACCGGCCATGGCAAACTGCCCCGGTTCCCTAAAAAGTCATTCGATAACTTGGCTGCCTCGGGCGTTGCATTTAAAACCTCGCTGGTGCTGGAGTTTTTATTAATGCTCTTAGCCTTGGTAACCGGTGCCGCCTTGTTATCAGCCTTGGCCCTATCGGCGGCTTCTTTTGCTTCCTCTTCGGCCTTGCGCCTCGCTGCCTCAATTTCCCTGCGGATGGCGGCATCTATCTCCCGGTTTGTAGCGGCAACTTTACGTTGTAAATCTTTTTGCTGCTGTGCCAGTTCCCCCTCGTGTTTGGATAGGTCGCCTACCACTTTCACCTGGGTGTTTTTTTCATCGCCCAGTGTTTGTTTTTCCTTTTCCTGGTCGGCCAGTAAACTACCTTTTTCCTGTTTACTCTTATCCAGTTCGGTTATCTTTACATGCAAATCCTTCTCGGTGCTCTGTATATAATCGGCCTGGCGCTCACGGTAGGTGCCAAACTGCTGTAAATACTTTAACCTTTTATAAGACTGGTTAAAATCCTTAGCCGCAAAAATAAACATCAGCTTATTGTACGAGCTTTGATTGCGATAGGCAAACAATAACATTGCCGCGTATTCCTTTTTAAGCTGCGTTAACTGGCTTTGTAAACTACGTACGTCATTATTGCTCTCAGAGATTTGATTATCTAAATTTCTTATGCTGGAGTTAATGGTTTCTATCTTTTCCTCGCGTAAATTAATCTGCGCCTTTAATATGCTCAGCTGTTTTAAGGTCGATTTTTTATTATTGGCTGTTTGCTGGTATTCCTGGTTTAATTGGTCCAACTCTTCGGTTAGCTTATCCTTGCGGCGCTTTAATTCCTGGCTGCTTTGGGCATGCGCGCCTATTGCTGTAAAAACAAAGAATAAAAAGAGTGCTATTTTTAAAAATTTCATGCAGTGCAAAAATATACTAATTTACCGGAGTATAATCATCGGGGATGTTAAAAGGATAATCTTGCTGCAAGTTAAAATCAACCTTATAGTACTTTAAATTAACCTGTATCTTTTTATCTTTTGCTACCGATGCGATATCTATTTGCGATGGCACCTGGTAATTGCCCGACGGGATATACGCGTTATTACTTACCTGCATAGATAAGCCTTCGTTTTGGTTTGACAAATTTGTTTGCGTAACCCTCAGGCCGGGGCCTAATACCAGTTTGTACATTAAATCCTGCAAACTACCACTAAGTGTAACACTATCGTTTACGGCCCGGTAATTTGTGCTGTCGTTTAACAGTGATGGTATGGCATTGCCTACCAATAATGCCTGTAGCATGCTGTAATTAACCTGGCTGTTGGTAAAGTCATAAATATAGCTGAACGGCTTTTTCACATACACGCTTTGTACCTTGTTAATCAGAATTATACTATCGGGGGTGATCTTAACGCGGGCTATCTCAATACCCAATAAATAAGTTACCGATGCCCATATTTCCTTATCATTATTTATGCGGAGGTTAAGGGTAACATCATAACTGCTGCCGTTAATATTCAGTTTAGAATGTGCCTTTGCCGAAAATGAAGTAAAACTGCTTTGCTTCATCCTTATAGGTATTAGCTCGGCAGCTGTTTTATTAACGGGCGTTGTTGTATTTGCTTTATTAAGGCCCGGCGTATTATAAGCCAACTGCTTTCGCGCCTTGCAACTCACCATAGCCAGCAGGCAGCACACTATCAACAGTTTATTCAACGTATTTTCTTTCATTTATTTTTCTATCTAAAACCGGCGATTGCTCACCGTGTGATTTTGCTTTTTTCCAGTTTTGTACTGCGGCATCGGTATTGCCCAGGTAAAACATAATATCTCCATAATGTTCTTCCTGTATGGGGCTGTTTGTCGTATCGTGCAATAATGCTTTTTCTATCCAAACTTTGGCATCGGCATAATTTTTTTGCTTGAACAATATCCATGCGTAAGTATCTTCAAACGACGATGTATTTGGTTGCAGTTCATTAGCATGCGCGGCCATTTGTGCCGCCTTATCCAAATTCTCATTTTTTACGGATAAATAGTAAGCATAATTGTTTAACGTAAAAGCATTATCGGGATTATAGCTCAAAGCCTTATCATAAGCATCATACGAACCTTTTTCATCATTTTGCCCGTGATAAATATCACCTAATGATGAATATGCCAGCGATAACAGGTCTTTATCTTCAGTTTCTAAGGATATGGCGTTTTTTACATAGGATAACGCTTTAGTGGCATCGCCTTTTTGCTGCCATGCAACGCCTACCAGGTAATTCATCCATGCCTGGTTGGGGAAAAGCGATAGCGCGTTTTCGCCATCCTTTATAGCGCCTGCCGGGTCGTTACTGCTTATTTCTATCCTTACCAGGTGCTCATACACCTCATAACGGCTGCCATCCAGCGCGATAGACTTTTGATAGGCCAGTTTTGCTTCGGGATATTTTTCGTTTTCGAAAAGCATATCGCCGTAAATGGTATAGGCCTTAGCATCATCAGCATGGGCAACGGTTAATAGCCGGCTCAGTTCCAGCGCGGCTCCTTTTGCTTCAGGATCAGGAAACTTTGGGAAATAGCCCGAAATAATTTTTATTCCCTGGTCAATATCCATATCGGGCAACGCAAAGGCCAGCTTCAACTGATCGAAACAGCCCTGGTAATCTTTTTTATCGCGGTAAATATCTGCAAGGCCTAAATGTATCTGCGCGTTGCTGGCATCAATAGACTCGGCATCAAGCAAAACCTTAAGCGCTTTATCGCCAAAGTTATTGGAATTGTATAACTCGGCCAGCAGCAAATAATAGTGCATTTGCCTTGGGTTGGCGGTAATCATTTGCTGCACATCAGCCGTAGCCTGGTCTATTTTACCTTGTATCAGGTAAATTTTTTGTTTGGCGGCGAGTATATCATCGTTAGGACCCGTAATTTTTTCCAGCTCGTTATAAGCCGTTATAGCTTCATCATATTTTTTTTCGATGAAGTAAGTACTGGCTATATCAAAGTAATAATCAGGCTTGGGATTTATTTTTATCAGCTGGTTAAAAGTATTTTCCAGTTTTGGAGCGTTGTTGTTTTTTTCATAACACTCCGCCAGCGATATCCAATACCATTCATTATTGGGGCTAATTGTGGTTGCTTGTTCCAACAATATTTGCGCGCTGTTATAATCGCTTTTCAGTTTTTTAAGGTTGGCCAGTTCGTACAAGGCAGGTGCGTTTGCAGGGTCGGTACGTAATAACCGTTCTAACATATCAGTAGCGCCGGTCATGTTATCCATCACCTTTTCGTGCATGGCTGATAGGAACAGCTCGTCAACCACCACGCTATCTAACTGCGTAAGCGAGCGACCGGCGGGTACAGGCGTGCTATCTGTTTTGCTTTGCGCTAAAACAAAAAACGGCATTAAAACTAATGCAGGTATAAGCAGCCTTAACTTCATTTATTTAATTAACCCCTGTATGTCCATAACCACCAACACCCCTCGAAGTTTCATTTAAAACTTCAACTTCTTCCCATTCAACTTTTTCGTGCTTTGCCACTATCATTTGGGCAATGCGGTCGCCGGTATTTACTTCAAATATTTCGGTTGATAGATTAACCAGCAACACTTTTATTTCGCCCCTGTAATCAGCATCAATAGTACCCGGCGAGTTAACAATGCTTATACCATGCTTAAACGCTAAACCACTGCGCGGTCGTATCTGCGCCTCAAAACCTTCGGGCAGCTCAATGTGTAACCCGGTAGGTATCAGCTTACGCTCCAAAGGCTTTAGGCTGATGGTTTCGGCTACATCGGCACGCAAATCCATACCTGCGGCATGCGCCGTTTCATAGGCCGGCAGGCCGTTTTTTGAATTATTTATTATCCTGATTATCATGCTTTAAATATAGCCCATAAGTTTTTTCGTTCAAAATAAAATGCTACTGCTACGTAAATTAACAACAGACCATCGCCTATAAATATGTTGTGGTTAAATACATAAAATGAAAAGTAAACAACCAGCATTGATGAAACGATATATGCCAGGTTCTTTTTAATGCTATAAGGAATGGGATAATTTTTTTGCCCCCAAACGTAAGATAGTATCATCATTACCGTATATGCCGTAAATGACACCCAGGCGGCAGCCATGTAACTGTATTTTGGTATGAAAATCACATTTAATATAATGGTTAGCAGCGCACCGATACCAGAGATATAAAGGCCGTATTTTGTTTGATCGGACAGTTTGTACCAGATAGATAAGTTCATATAAATACCCAGGCTAACATAACCGAACAATAGCGGCGGAATTACTGTTAATCCCGTCCAGTACATAGCGGTTGTTTTTGGATCAGGGCCTTTTACATAATATTTTAATACATCTATGTTGGCAACCACACCTATAAATATCACGCAAACGGTTATTACAAAATAATCCATAATGCGGGCATAGGTTTGGCCGGCATTTTTATTTTTGGAATGATTAAAAAAGAATGGTTCGGCACCCAGCCTGAAGGCCTGCACAAATATGCTTAGGAATATAGATATTTTACGGCAGGCGCCATAGATACTTACATCGCGCAGGCTGTTTGCATGCAGCAGCTTGCCCAGCAACAGGTTATCCATGTTCTCATTTACCAGGAATGAAATATTAGCTATGAGGATAGGCCAGCTATAATGATACATATTGATAAGCATTTTGGCATCCAGGTTAAAGCGTATTTTCAGCAGCTCAGGCAGTAACAGCAATAATGTGGCTATGCTCGACAGTAACTCGGACAGGAAAACATATCCTACCCACCGCCCCGAAAACCATGGGATAATTAAACCGGTACCTGGTAAATGATGGCTTATCCAAAAAGGCAATACATAAATAAATACCATGTTAACACCCATAAAAATAAGTACGCTGGCTAATTTAATAGCACCATAACGGCCGGGCTTACCTTCGGCACGGATCTTTACAAAAGGAATGGCGCACCAGGCATCAACTACTACGGTTGCTAAAAACAGGTAAGTATATTTCAGGAAATCTGCATGGGTAGTGCCGAGCGTTGCCTTGTG
>Ga0302315_10001222_pt1 | contig 26702 bp, 21 predicted proteins | sample III_Palsa_N3_1_FD_200532 | JGI IMG/M metagenome (GOLD analysis project Ga0302315, IMG submission 200532) | Peat permafrost microbial communities from Stordalen Mire near Abisko, Sweden - III_Palsa_N3_1 | ecosystem: Environmental > Terrestrial > Soil > Palsa > Peat permafrost | place: Sweden...
GTATTATGCGCGGCATAAGAGCTTAAATAGCCGCCGCCTGTGCGCCATATTTCGGCGGGTTTATCAAGCCATTTAATTAACAGTGTATTGGCCTCATCCTGCTGCCATTCCAGGCCGCCAAGCTCGCCATAAACCCTTACTTTTATATTATTTTCATCGCCCGCAGCAATTTGCGATGCCATCAGCACGCCGCTGGTTCCGTTATCAAACTTCAACAGCACAGCACCATCATCATCCAGTTTACGGCCTTCTACTACAATATTAATATCGGCACATACCCTGGTAACCTGTAATCCGCTGATGTATTCGGCCAGGTTAAAGGCATGGGTGCCAATATCGCCCATTGATCCGGCTATGCCGCTTTTACCCGGGTCGGTGCGCCAGGAGGCTTGCTTTTGGTTTTCGCCTTCCAAAAACGTGCTTAACCAGCCCTGCGGATACTCTACATACACTTTCCTGATCGTGCCCAGCTTACCCGCCTTTACAAACTGCTTTGCTTCTTTAACCATGGGGTAGCCGGTGTAGGTATGCGTAAGGCAAAAACGTTTGCCGCTGGCTTCAACTATCTTTGCCAGTTCCTTTGCTTCGGCAAGCGAAAAGGTCATGGGTTTATCCAGTATTACATGAAAGCCATTTTCCAGCGCCATTTTTGCCGGCCCAAAATGCAGGTGATTTGGCGTAACAATGCTGATCACCTGTACCCTTTCACCTTCGGGCAATTGCTTTTCCTTTTCAATCAGTTCCTGGTAGCTGGTATAAACCCTATCATCGGGCAGGCCCAATAATACACCGCTTGCTTTCGACTTCGCTGCATCGCTGCTGAAAGCTCCGCAAACCAGCTCATATTCATCATCAATACGGGCGGCTATGCGGTGTACGGCACCTATAAATGCACCCTGGCCGCCGCCTATCATTCCTAATTTTAACTTCATATTGTTATTATACGCCAACTTTCCAGCCGTCGCGGTATGTCCTTTTAACGTACTGGTTTACATCATCAAAATTGGTAACGCGCATATTTTCGTTATCCCATACCAATTTAATATTTTCACCCGGATATATAAAACCTCCTTTATCGTCGGGATTTGGTTTTTGTATGCTGTGCCCGCGAATGGAAAGATTGGCCATCAGCAAAGCCTCTGTCAGCGGCCCTGCCAGCCTGAATGGTGAGCTTACATCGTCAGGTTTGCCGGCTATAGCGGCCTCAACCCATTGCGCGTAGTGGCCGTTAGCACCGCCTTGTACACGGGCAATTGTTTTAGGCGTTTTATCCTCCAGCGTACGCGATGTGGGCAGTAATTGCGGATTTTCGGTATAGGTACCGGCCATCATTTTGCCTTTGGTGCCAATAAACAGCATACCGTTACCATTATCGCCAAAAACTTCGTTCGGGCCCAGTTCTTCGGGCCGTTCAGGTTGTATGCCGCCATCCATCCAGTGTACGGTAACATCGCCGTCGGTTTTTTCAGTTTTAGGATAAGTAAGGGTGATATGGCTCGATGGCGGGCAGCTATCCGGATAATAGGCCTTATCAAAATTGCCTACGTAAACGGTTCCCACGCTTGATTGTACATCCTTTACATATTGCAGATCGAGCACGCGGAAAGGCGCTTCCATAATATGGCAGCCCATATCGCCCAGCGCGCCGGTTCCATAATCCCACCAGCCGCGCCAGTTAAAGGGTACCACGTTATCTACGTAATCCTTGTAGGGCGCTGTACCCAGCCACAGGTCCCAGTCCAGTTCCTTGGGAATTTGTGCTTTTGGCGGCCAGGCGATGCCCTGCGGCCACACGGGGCGGTTAGTCCAGCAATAAACGGTATGCACACTGCCAATAAGCCCGGCATCATACCATTCCCTTAACTGCCTTACCCCATCTCCTGATGCTCCCTGGTTGCCCATTTGGGTAACCACATTGTATTTTTGTGCGGCTTGTGTTAAGGTACGCGCCTCATAAATATCGTGCGCCATTGGTTTTTGCACATATACGTGCTTGCCCAATTGCATGGCCGATAAAGCCACTATAGCATGGTTATGATCGGGGATGGACACGGACACCGCGTCAAAATTCTTATGCTCCTTGTCCAGCATGCGGCGCCAATCACTATAAAATTTTGCTTTCGGAAATTTGCCTACTATGTCGGCGGCGCTGCGTGTATCCACATCGCATAAATAACCAATGTCGGCCTTACCGCTGGCATAAAAGTTGGTAATATCGCTTTTGCCTTTACCACCCGCTCCCACTCCTGCCACTATCAGGCGGTCGCTTGGGGCGGTGTAGCCTTTTCCGCCTAATACATAGCGCGGAACTATCATGAAACCTGCAGCCGCAATTGAACTGCTTTTTATAAATTCCCTTCTCGAAGAATTTATTGACGCATCATTTTCTATATCGCTCATTTTATTTATAATGTTGGTTTATAGGTGATGTACAGCCAATTTTCTACCGGAAAAATCAATTTAGCTGTGCTGTATCAAACATACTGAATTATTTAAAAAAAAGCATTAAACCATAAATTTGTTACTAATAACCCCAATGGTTCATCACCTGCAGATCGGTTTTGCAGCAATCCAATGGGTCCATCCCCTGATATTCTTCCTGCTCGATAATAAACTGCGAGGTACCACCGGTTTTACGGGCCGCTTTTAATATTTCTTTAAGCGGCAATATGCCTTTGCCTAATATGGTATTTTCATATTTACCATTACTGTTTTTAAACTGATCTTTAACATGCAGCAGTTCAAACCTGCCGGGATATTTCTTGATATAATCAAGCGGCATGGCGCCGGTTGGGTACATATTGCCAATATCCATTTGCTGAGTTACCAATGCAGGGTCGGTATTATCCAGCATCACATCATACAAACGGCTATCGCCAAACATTGTTGTAAATTCAAAATCGTGGTTATGATAACCGAATTGAATATCCGATTTATGGCACAGCTCGCCGCATTTGTTAAACACATTCATAAAAGCCTTAAAGGCATTTTCGTCCTTTTGCAGGTCGCTGTCCAAACCGGGGCTGATGATGTACTTCTGCCCTACTTCGGCAGCATCATCAATGGTATACTTCCATTCATCGGTAAAATCGCCCGCAGCGGCATCCCAATGTTTTTGCGATAGCACCACATGGCCGCTTACCATATTTAAATTATTATCGTTCAGTATTTTTTTAAACTCCTTAACGGTATAGCCATAAAATTTACGGTCGATATAATTAGCATGTTCAATATGCTTGAATCCCATATCGCTTAATTGTTTCAACGTGCCCGATGGATCGGCTTTCATAGCATCCCGAACGGTATAAAGCTGTAGGCCCAGGCGCTCTATTTTTTTGGTCGATGCAAATAATTGACGCGGTAGCAAAGCCGTCCCCGCCATCAACAAGGCGCTGTTTTTTATAAATGTCCTGCGAGATCTCTGCATCCTATTTGATTTTATCTTAACACCTTACCTGATTCCTATATCCTGTTTCTCAACTCCTGACTGCTGACTCCCGACTCTCATTTCGCTATCGGAAATACCGGGAACAATAACTGAGTATTGCTTACAAAGGCGATGTGCTTACTATCCGGCGACCATGAGGGGGTATTGATAGTACCCTGCCCGCCATATAAATACGCTACAACCTTTGACGGGCCGCCATCAACCGGCATTACCCTTAGGTAAACATGCTTGTAAAACGGGTGATCGCCGGGCGCTACTTCATTTTTATTAAAGGTAATATAAACTATCCATTTACCATCGGGCGAAACATGTGGAAACCAGTTATCATAATCATCGCTGGTAATTTGCGTTTGCTCGCTGCCATCGGGTTTCATGCGCCAAACCTGCATCAGGCCGGTTCGCACCGAACAAAAGTAAATATACTTACCATCCGGCGAATATTCAGGGCCGTCGTCCAAACCGGGAGCCGTGGTGAGCCGTACTTCGGGGCCGCCTGCTGATGGAATTTGGTATACATCAAATTCATTGTTCCTGTCGCCGCAAAAAACAATGTATTTACCATCCGGCGACCAGCCGTGCATATACGAGGGACCGGTTGGTGTTAATTTCCTGGCTTCACCTCCACCAGATGGTAAAATATAGCCTATCGATCCATATTTTTCGCCATTACTTACGGCCAGCCATTTACCGTCGAATGATAGCACATGATCGTTATTGTTATTGTTGGCCACGCCTGTATTAATTAGCTGTGGCGTATTGCTTTGCAGATCATAATTGTAAAGCAGCCCATTACTGTTGTAAATTAATGATTTGCCATCCTTCGTCCAGTTGGGTGCCTGTAAGGATAGCGGAGACTGATAAATGATCGTACTGTTTAGCGTGGTCAGATCAAGCAATTGTATATCGCTGCCGATGTACTTTCCATAACCATTGGTTGGCCCGGCAGGCACTACTATCCGTGTATTATTAAACACAGCCGATTCGGCTACGGTATTATTATGTGAGCAGATGAACAGGCCTACATAAACGTCATCGCCCAGGTCGAGGCTATCTACTTGTTCGGTAACAAACAGTTCGCCGTGGCGCGCTACAGACATGATATAGGTATTTCCCTTTCGTTCCAGCTGGATAACATCCGCTGATGTAAGCGGCGATTTCATTTCTTCCGTCATGGCTCCAACCTTGCGCCTGAATTGCAGCGAAGTTAAGCCATCGCCATGCACAACCGCGTTGATATGTTTGGAAGTGGAATCAAGCGAGGTACGCACCATCCAGCCTATTTTACGGTGCATTTCCACACCTTTGCCAATAAACGCGGCACTGGTGGTTAATATAAAATCGCCTTTTATGCGTTTATATACATAATGAAAAGCATCGTGATCGAACCAGATATTGGTACCCGAGCCCGACAGTTTATATTGCTGCAAAGTGGGATCATAGTTGCCGGTGCCGGGTATTTTCACATTGCCAACATCTGTTTGGCCGTCAAAAATCCCTATTGGTGCAATTGTTTGGGCAAATGTTTGCTGATGATAAAAAATTACCAGCACGAGGCATAGCAGCAAATAACTTAGCTTCTTTTTCATATAATTGGTGGTAGTTTGGGTTATAAAAGGTTTACTAAGTTAATTATTCAATTAATGAAACAAGTAGCTTTTTTTATCTTAAAGCAATCATTTTTTAACATCCGTTAAACCCGACAATAACGCAAGGTAACTATTCAGCAGCCAGCACTGCCTATTGCCCACCGAAAACTGCAAACTGAACGGGGGTGTTACATGTAACAGGTGTAACGCGATGTAACGCATCAATAGTTAATATAATTATATTTAAGAGAAATTATATTTAATTAATCATTAAATCAACGCACCTCCTCACTCACAACTCACAGCTCACCCCCGGTGTAAAATAAAAAAGGAGATACAAATGTATCTCCCTATCTTTTTGAGTTGGCCGGTTAATTAAACCTTTTCAACCTTTTTTACATGCTTGGTTTTATAACCATTGTAATGCTTGTGTTTGTGGAAAGTGTTATGCACTTTTTGCTTAAAAGTGCTGGTCCTTTTCACCTTGTCTACTTTTTTAACAGTTCTTTCCTGTGCAATTGAAGTTAAAGCGATGGCAAAAACCATCATTAGTAATAATGTTATCTTTTTCATTGGTTTGATGTGTATGTTATTATCAACCAATAAATTAGAAAAAAGTTTTGATTTCTATATTTCAGCGGCGGCTAAAACCACTTTCCGCTTTTTTACATACGCTTTGGCAACCGGTGCTTTTTTAGCAGGTACATAAGCCAGGTAAAACTCGCGTTTCGAATCGCGGTAAGTACTCACGGCACCAATCATGCTTAAAAATTTGATATAGCACCAGGCTAAGTCGAGCTGGTAAGGCTTAAATCCCGAACGGGCACTTTTTGGGTAAAGGTGGTGGTTATTATGCCACTCGCCGGCCACATAACCCGGCCATATCTGGTTTATCGACATATCTTCCCGGTTATGATCCACCCCATCACGGCGTTTATCCTCACCTTTTCCATGGCCCTCATAATTATAGGTGCGTACACCAACTGCCCAAAAACCGGCAGCGCCAAATATGGCGCAAGCAAGGCCCATACCATCTGTAAAATACAATAACGCGAACCAAAAACCCCAGTTAAGCGCAATAGCGGTTATGGTACGTACCGGGTTGGCTATGGTGCCCCATTTTTGATATTGGGCGTAGGTATTGGGTTTAACACCGGTGTGTTTCATTAAATTAACACACTTGGCATAATTTTTTTCGGACAGGTTGCGCGCTATAGGCTGATGGTTTACATCGGCCAAAAAACAATAAAGGAAACCACCCTGGGCGTTATAAGGATCGCCGGGCTGATCGGATAACGCGTGATGCACATGATGCGATACCGCGTATATTTCTTCGGGGATGATTTTAAGGGTAAGATTTTGGGTAAAAAACCTCCAGAATTTATTGCTGAAGGTGTAAGCGCCATGTGTACAATACCGGTGAAGCCAGATGGTACCATGTGTGCCCATAACTATCATACTGTAAACAAAGGCTACAATAAGCAGCTTAAACGAAAAGTATTTGAATATGAACAAAAACAAAAAAGGTGCCAGGCATAATATCATGAACCAGCTCATGAACGACATCCAGTTTTTTTTAGTTCTAAATACGTTTAAACGCGAAAAAAATTCAGTAAATATTTGCTTACTACTTGGCTTTGAAAGCCCACCACACTCATCCTTCCACCCATACGTAGGGGGTTCCAGCACACTATCTAAAAAAGCCATTTTCAATAATTTAGTTATAATAAATCGGGGATATTTTTTGTAAGATATGTATAATTTATCGAAACGAAGAATATATCTTAAAACCAGCGCGAATAAATCGTTAAAAGATCGTTAATATTCTATAAGGAATTTTAATTAACTATTGTAAGAGTAAAGTAAAATTTGCTCCCTTTTCCTGATATTGAATTCACAAATAGCTCACTTCCATTAAGTTCCACTAACTCTTTACACAATAGCAACCCAATACCGGTACCCAGTTCGCCCGATGTACCGTATTGTGAAAAATGTGTATCGGCATGAAATAATTTTTCCATTTCTTCGTCGCTCATTCCCCTGCCGCTGTCTTCCACGGCTATGGTTAGCTTCCCATCATTAACGCTTGTTATCAATAAAACGTGCCCCTTATCGCCGGTAAATTTTATGGCATTGCTAATCAGGTTGCGCAGTATAACTTTCAGGTGGTTTTCATCTGCCAAAACCTTTTGACCCGGGCTTGCCTGGTTAACAAACTCAATATGTTTTGATTTTAAAAGATGGTTAAATGTTTGTTCCATTTCAATCCCTAATGGATAAACATCAACCTGGGTTATATCAATAGCCCTGCCCTTAATATGGCTGCCTGCCCATTCCAGTAAATTTGATAGCGTAAGCTCGGCACCTTTAACTATAGGGGTAATATCCCGCATTAATTGGTGTACTTCCTTATCCGTTAAAATATCGTTCTCAAACATATCTAGCGTATGATGCAAATTGGCGATGGGCGAGCGCAGATCATGCCCCACAACAGCCAGTATTTTATCTTTAAGGTCATTCACCATTTGCAGGTTTGCTGCCTGGGCCTCTATCAACTGTTTCTGATCGAACATGGCTTCATGCTGCTCACGCAACTTTTTGCTCAATATTTTTTTGTGCCTATAAAAGTAATAGGTGATGGATAGCGCGCCTACCACAACCAACAGCGAAAAAACCAATGTATTAATAATAGCGTCCTGGGCCTTTATCCGCGATCTGTTGTCCAAGTTCCTTTTTTCGTCTACGGCAAGCCTGTTCAGCCTTTCATTCAGCGCGAAATAGTTTTGTATCAGTTCGGTGCTTTTGGTTTTATCAACCGTATTAAGGCTATCCTGTATCCTGTTGTATTTTTTTTCATACATAAGTGCCTGTTGAAGGGCATTTTTATCCTCATAGCTTTGTATCAGTATCTTATAACTGTTTGATAGCCCGGCTATTACGCCAATACTATCATAAACCGCAACCGCCTTTTCAGCAAAATTAATAGCCTTGTCAAATTGGTGCCGGTCGTTATTGATAACCGCGTAGTTGAGGTACATCCCGGCACGCAAACGGGTCATATTTAATTTTATACTTTCCCTGTAGGCCGTATCATTATAGGCTAATGACCTGGGGTAATCCTTTTTTAAATAATACAAGTCGGCCAGCCTGCTATAAATAATGGCCGCCCCTTCTTTTTCATTAACCGACTGATTTAGCTTTAAGGAGAGTTTAGCTTTTTGTATGGCTTTATCATACTGCTGCAATTTCATGTAAACATAAGCTTCCTGGCCAATGGTTTCGCCCAGGTAGTTGCCATCGTTGCCAGCCAGCAGCTGCGACTTATTTAAATAATAAAACGCCCTTTTATAGTCTTTAAGGTCGGCGTAGGTGCGGCCCATAATACTATATATTTGTGCAAGTAAGCGTGGGTGATTCGGCGGTACATTAGCCAATGCCGTATTCTGGTAAAATAAAGCGATAGGATAATACGATTGCGACCAGTAGATGATGCCGATATTGAAGTAACTACGGGCTATGCCTACCGGATATTTTACTTTTTCCGATTGCAGCAGCGCTTTCTCGGCCAGGTTGCGTGCCGCGTCGGGCGAAGATAGATAAGTATCGTAAACAACATCGTTGGTATGATCTATCGAGGCCTCTAACAATGCCCTGCTATTTGCCCCGACTGATAATTCAGGACTATTTTGAGCGAAAGATGATGTATACAGTAGTAAAGCGAGTAACAATGTAAACCAAATTTTCATCTCACCGTGTAATAAATTAGAACGAGTAATTGTACGCAAAGTAAATAATAAAGTTTATAGGCTATGCCAGTATCATACAGCGTTCGCCGGCAAGCAATTGTTTACAAAGTTCAAGGTCATTGGGCATGATGATCTCATCAGCCTCCCGGCGGTAATTCTGCTTTATTTCTTTTCGGCGCCTCGATTCAATAAAACGCCGTACATCCACACGGTTCTCCAGCAGCAATCCCGGAACCTGCATCAGTTTATTGTCTTCATCTTTGGCAACCATGGTAAAATAGCTGGTATTGGTGTGCTTTACCTGGTTGGTTTTAATATTTTCTGATACCACCCGGATACCCACCACCAGCGATGTATTCCCCACATAATTTACCGATGCCATGAGCGATACCAGCTCACCCACTTCAACCGGCTCCAAAAAATCTACCGTATCTATTGATGCGGTTACGCAATAATTGCCCGCGTGCTTTGCGGCGCATACATAAGCTACCTTATCCATTAGCGAGAGTAATACCCCGCCATGTATCTTTCCGCCAAAATTAGAGTACGAGGGCACCATTAATTCGGTAATGGTAGTTTCAGAAAAACGCACGCTTTTGTAGGGTAAGTCGTCGGTTATATTTGGCATAACGGCTAAATTAGTCAGGTCAAAATTAACATCATAATTGTATTTATGTGATATTAATAACACATTGCATAAATTATCCGAATAATACTTTTCATATATAATTTATAAACAATAATACCTGTGAGAAAAAACGCGCTGTTCATCATTATCCTCTTTTCAATCACCAATTGTTTTGCCCAGGAAACAGTTGTAAAAAAGGATAGGTTAACAGAATCGGTTATCGAAATTTATCATGTGCTTAAAGCTGATAAACAAACCAAACAGGGCTTGTACCAGGCAGAATATAATGGCCACTCACCCCTGGCCAGCGGCGAATACACCAACGGGAAAAGAACCGGCACCTGGCATTTTTATGATACCTACGGGCAGATAATAGAAAACTTTGATTACGATACCCAAACCTTCCTTTATGAAGAACCTGTTAGCGAGTATACCAAATCAAAAATAATATATGGTTTCGACACTGCTTTTACCAACACCGATAGGGTAACCAAGCCCATGAAACCTGGCGGAAGGTGCTTTGGCTACATCAATTACCTGAAACTTTACCAGCTTTCTTATGATCTGTACAACATTAACCCTTCGGAGTTTACAGGTGTGCTGGAATTATTGATAAGCCCGCTGGGCAGGCTGGCAGATATTAAGATTCACCTGAAATCAAACTATTTTGAGCGTACAACTACCTTTAGCCCCGAGCTGATAGATGATGACGATAAATTGTTTATACCCGCCACCATTAATAACCAACCGGTAATGTGCCGCATATTTTTAAAGTGCAGGTTAACAGCTTATGGGGAACTGGATATAGATTGAGTTCCTTTATTCCAAAAATGGTCATTCCAAACAGTTTTTCTGTCCGAAATGACCATTATCTATTAAATAGCTTAGTGATGGTGATGCCCATCAGCGCCATGCGCGTGGCCGTGCGACAGTTCTTCTTCAGTTGCCGGGCGAACATTTAGAATGTTGCCTTTAAAATGAAGTTCCTGCCCTGCCATCGGGTGATTAAGGTCCACTATTATCGCATCCTCCGCAACCGATACTACCTGGCCCTGGAAACGGTTGCCATTATTATCCTGCAAAGGCAAAATGCTGCCAATTTCGGGCAGATCAGTGCCGTTGAACATTTCTTTAGGCAAATTGGCTACTGCTTCATCATCATATTCGCCGTAAGCATCTTCGGCAGAAAGATGAAAGTCATAATTATCGCCGGTTGAAAGCGTGCTTAAATTTTCTTCAAATTTAGGCAGCATTTGGCCAGCGCCATATAAAAAGGTTAGCGGCTGCTCCTGTGTAGCGCTTTCCACTAAATTTTCGGTGCCATTTTCGTCTACATACAGATCGTATGTTAATGATACCACGTGATTTTTGTCAATCTTCATTATTAATGTATTTTTTTATAAAAGAATATTAGCATTAATTTGTTTCAGGGCATCGGTTATATTGTAAACAGGTAACCCGCAGGTTTTATCTTTACATATAAATATTTGTGTTTCCTTGCCAAATTTATCCTGCAACAAAGGTAAACTTCCTTTTTTACCGCCCAATATTATTTTGTTAGGAATGTAATTATTTTCTATTCCGGCACGGATGCTTTCATTGTCATCGCCGGTTATAGCCACCTCATAGGTGCCGAACACTTCCTCCAACAGCAACATGGCCCAATTGGAATATGCCGAACCATATTTAGCCAGATGCGGCATAATATTGCGTAACAATTGTGCCGATATGGTTGTATATTCCTCATTATCAAACAATAAGCCCAGTTTTTTTAAGTTACGCGCCATTACCGAGTTGGATGCAGGTATTACGCCATCCATAATTTCCGATTTACGGGCGATCAGTTGCTCCTCGTCATCGGCAGTAAAATAGAAAATACCGTTCTCCTCATCATAATAATGGGCGATGGCATAATTGGCTAATTTTTTAGCATGGTATAGCCAGTCCTCGTTAAACGATACTTCATAAAGGGCAATGAACGCGTCGATCACATTGGCATAATCATCCAAAAAAGCAATGGCCTCACCCCGACGCTCTCCAAAGGAGATGGGGTTATTTACGTTATATAAACGTGATAACCTGCCATATACATCAACCAGATTGCTCAAAATAAACCCCGCGTTTTTCAAGGCCATTGCCAGGTATTCCGGTTTGTTAAAAGTACGGTAGGCATCGCAAAGCCCTTTAAGCATCAGGCCGTTCCATGAGGCCAGTATCTTGTTATCCAAACCCGGGCGAACGCGATGGCTGCGCGCTTCAAAAACCTTTTCGCGGGCCGCTTCAATTTTATCTGCCAGTTCATCCAGCGGCAGGCCTAACTTATTGGCCAGGTTAAGGTCCTTATCCTTTCGGAACAGCACATTGGTATGTTCTTCTTCCCAATTGCCATCTTCGGTTACATTATAATAGATCTGGAAGAGTTCGGCATCGCTACCCAATATTTCATCAATTTCAGCTTTGGTAAAACTGTAGAATTTGCCCTCTACGCCTTCGCTATCGGCATCCAGCGCGCTATAAAAGCCGCCATCGGGCGATGTTAACTCGCGCAGGGTAAAGCTGATGATCTCATCAACCACCTGTTTGTAAAGCTGGTTACTTTTCCAGGTATAAGCTTCGGCGTATAAGCTGATGAGTTGCGCGTTATCATACAGCATCTTTTCAAAATGCGGCACATGCCAGCGCCCATCCACCGAATAACGCGCGAAGCCGCCGCCAATATGGTCGTAAATACCGCCGAAAGCCATCTTTTTGAGCGTAAGCGAAACTACTTGAGTTATCTCGCTGTCATTCATCAAATAAGCATAACGCATCAGAAACTGCCAGTTGTTCGGCATCGGGAATTTGGGCGATGAGCCCATGCCGCCTTCTGTTTTATCAAAATAACGTTTCCAGTTATCAACTATAACCTGCAGATCATCCCTGGTATATTCCGGTTGTTCTTTTATAAACGCTATGGATTCATATTTTTTAATACCATCAGTTAATTTTACGGCATAGTCCTCGGCTTCGGCAGGTTTTTGAAGGTAGAAATCGGCCAGGTTAAACAGCAATGCCGCCCAGTCGTTCTTACGGAAGTACGTACCGCCATAAATAGGCCGCTGATCGGGCAGGCAAATACAATTAAGCGGCCAGCCGCCGCGCCCGCTCATCAATTGCACGGCGCTCATGTATATCTGGTCGATGTCGGGGCGTTCCTCCCTATCCACTTTAATACATACAAAATATTGGTTCATTACCGCGGCTACGCTTTCATCCTCAAAACTTTCGTGCTCCATCACATGGCACCAGTGGCAGGCCGAGTAGCCTATGCTTACAATGATGAGCTTGTTCTCGTCCCGGGCTTTTTTCAGCGCCTCGGCCCCCCAGGGGTACCAGTTGACCGGATTATTGGCATGTTGCAGCAAATAAGGAGAGGTAGAATTAGCGAGATGATTCATTTGAAAATTAAATGGCCAAAAATGCAATAATTTAACCGCTTAAATCTAAAGCAAATGTAATTTGTAAAAGTTTGGGGAGATGGTGAATTGTTTTGAACAGGAATGGTAAATGGAAGAGAGAGCCTTTAGAACGGCTTTTACCATTTTAGACTCGGCCTTGTTTTTAGGATGTATCAGGATCGATTGCATATTCAAAAATATGCATTTAATATATATTATTTTCTAATTTCACCCCCACCCTTTGTACCAACTTTCTTACAAACCAACCCTCAAATTTTAATTTATTACATTCGCCTTTTTAATTGACCAAAATGCGTTTTATAAAATTATCTCATCTGTTAGGTGCGTGTACCTTGTTTTTATTGGCCGCCAATGCATCTGCCCAAACTTCCGACTCCTCAAAATACGATCACAACGATGTATTCGGCCCCATTACCTGGCCCGTTACCAGCGGCGATACCCGATCTGCCAGTGGCAAGCCGGGGCCAAACTATTGGCAAAACCATGTAAACTACCTTATTCATGCCAGCCTGAATGAAAGCCCCCAGGATACTACCATCACCGGCGATGTAGCCATCGATTACACCAATAACAGCCCGGATAGCCTGGATTATTTATGGCTGCAGCTGGATCAGAATTTATTTAAACCCGATTCGCGCGGAGCGGCGGTTACGCCAATGAGCGGCGACAGGTTTGATGTAAAGGGTTTTAACCGTGGCGGTTATCATATCGCGTCGGTATCGGTTACTTATAAAGGGCATACTTACACCGTTGTACCGGTAATTAGCGATGCGCGCATGCAGGTGCGTTTAAATACGCCGCTGGGCCCTAAAGGCGATAAGATATTGGTTAAAGTAAATTACAGCTTCTCCATACCTTTTTATGGTGCCGACCGTATGGGCCGCGAGAAATTTAAGCAGGGTTATGTTTACGAAATTGCGCAATGGTACCCCCGCATGTGCGTTTATGACGATGTTGAAGGCTGGAACACCCTGCCGTACATGGGCTTAGGCGAATTTTATTGCGATTATGGCGATTTTGATTATTACATAACCGCTCCGGCTAATATGCTGGTAGTTGGCTCCGGCGATCTGCAGAATGGCAGCGAGGTGCTTACCGCTACCCAGCAAAGCCGCCTGGCCGAAGCGCGTAAGAGCGACAAAACCGTTATGCTGATAAACCCGGAAGAAGTTGACAAACCGGAAACTCACCCTTTCAAAGGCACCTTAACCTGGCACTTTAAAATGAAGAACAGTCGTGATATTTCATGGGCAGCTTCAACGGCGTTTATTTGGGATGCCGCGAGGGTTAATTTCCCGTCGGGGCGTAAGGGTATAGCCATGTCGGCCTACCCGGTTGAAAGTTCGGGCAATGATTCCTGGAGCCGGTCAACAGAATACCTGAAGAACAGTATGGAAATATACTCCAATGCTTATTTCGAATACCCCTGGAATTCGGCTACGAGCGTATCGGGCGTTGCCTTGGGTATGGAATATCCTGGCATCATATTTTGCCTGAACAACCTGAAAAACAAACGCCTTTGGGGAGATATCACCCATGAGATAGGCCATAACTGGTTCCCGATGATAGTGGGCACCAATGAGCGTAAATACATGTGGATGGATGAAGGTTTTAATACTTTTATTAATGTGTATGCAACAGAGCAGTTCAATAACGGCGAGTATAAGAATAAGGTCAAATCAGATCCTACACCGGTACCTACTTTCAAAAACAGCAAGGACCCGTTGATGACACCGCCGGAAGCAATGGGAATAGGCGGCGAGGATTACGGTCAGTATTACAGCAAAACATCGCTTGGCTTAACCATTTTGCGTAACCAGGTGCTCGGGCCGGAGCGTTTTGATTATGCTTTCAGGGAATACATTAAACACTGGGCATTTAAGCATCCCCTGCCTTATGATTTTTTCAGGGCCATGAATGATGCCGCAGGCGAAGACCTCAATTGGTTCTTTAAGCCCTGGTTCTTCACCAACTGGAAACTCGACCAGGCTATACAATCGGTAACTTATGTAAATGGCGATGTAAGCAAAGGCGCTATTATCACCCTGGTAAATAAAGAAAAAATGGCCATGCCGGTTATTATAAAAATAACCCAGGAAAACGGCACGGTGGAAACATTACATTTACCGGTGAATGTTTGGCAGCGCGGCGGCGTTTGGAAGTTTAAATATCCATCAACCTCGGCTATAAAAAGCGTAGTGCTTGATCCGGACAGGGTATTGCCCGATGTGGATTACAGCAATAATGTTTGGCAGAAATAGTTAGGAGGAGTTAAGTCAGGAGTCGAAAGTCTTTAGTCGAAAGTCAAGAGCGAAGACAAGTCAGGGATGAAACAATCAGTTTCTTTTCCTGACTCTATCCTTTAGACTCTCGACTAAAGACTTTAGACTCCTGACTTTTTTTCTTATTCTTGATTCTTTTTTGTTAATTAGCTAATCAAAAATTTCTGCTATGACCATTCCTATATACCAGGCCGATGCTTTTACCGATAAACTGTTTGGGGGTAACCCGGCGGCAATTTGTCCGCTTACCGAATGGCTGCCTGACGAGGTGATGCAAAAAATAGCTATTGAGAACAACCTTGCCGAAACTGCCTTTTTTGTAAAAAATGAAACAGGTTATAAGCTACGATGGTTCACCCCCGAGTATGAGATCGACCTTTGCGGGCATGCTACCCTTGCATCCGCACATATTTTATTTACGGAATTGGGTTATACGGCAGATACTATTCATTTTGAAACTATAAAGGCCGGCACGCTGCACGTTAAAAAGGATGGCGATAAATATACGATGGATTTCCCCTCGAGGCCGCCTATTCATATTGAACCACCCGTTGGTTTGGCCGAAGCGCTTAGCGAAAAGCAACCGCTGGAAATTTTAAGATCGAGGGATTACTTTGTGGTTTATGAATCGGAGGAGGATATACAGGATATTTCGCCCGACTTTTTCCACCTGTCAAAAATGGATACCGTTGGCGTAATTGTTACTGCGCCCGGTAAGGATGTTGACTTTGTATCGCGTTTTTTCGCGCCCGGCGCCGGTATTCCTGAAGACCCGGTTACAGGCTCGGCACATTGTAACCTCATCCCTTTTTGGGCGAAAAAACTGGGTAAGAATAAGCTCCACGCCTACCAGCTATCCGCCCGCAAAGGCGAGCTCTGGTGCGAACTAAAAGGCGACAGGGTACTCATGAGCGGCAACGCGGTTACTTATTTAAGAGGCAGCATACAAATAGCTTAGCCCCCTCTGCCCCTAAAGGGGCAACTTTTGATTAGCAAATTTGCTTATTTGCTCCCCCTTCAGGGGGTTGGGGGGTTCAATACCCCACGGTCATCTGCTCCCTTACATGCATCGGGGTTTCAATCTCATCAACAATAGCTACTGCGAAATCTTCCATACTGATGTAGCTTTTGCCGCTGGCATCAGTTAAAAGCTGATTAGTGCCGGTTCGGAATTTTCCGGTACGGGTGCCGGGCATAATTTCAGCCGATGGGCTTACAAACGTCCAATCCAGATCTTTTTCCTTTTGATATATCTTCAGGGCCTCACGGTGCGCGAGCGATACCGGTTTGTAGGCTGCGGGGAAATCGGGCGCATCAACTAATTGTACGCCGGGAGCAACTTCAAGGCTGCCTGCACCACCTACAATAATCAATCGCTTGGTATGCGCTTGTTTTAAGCCATTTATTAGTGGGATGGCAACTTCTGTTATAGTTGATGGCGGCGCATCCTTTGGAGGGCTGTAAGCGCTTACAACGGCATCCTGGTTAAAGGCTGCGGTTTCCACATCCTGCGAGTTGAACAAGTCGGCTTTGGCTACTTTAAGGTGCTCATGTATCAGCTTATAATTTTCCGGATGGCGCACCACGGCGGTAACATCATGGCCGCGATTCAATGCTTCATTAACTATGCGGCTGCCAATGCGGCCACCTGCTCCAAATACTGCAATTTTCATAGTGTTTAAACACGTTTTCTCCTTAAAAGTTTTGTTTCTGGCGAAAGGACAAAGGTAAAAGGCGAAATGCAGCTACCTTTTACCTTTGTCCTTTCGCCTCAGCAAACAAATTATTTTGACGAACTCAATTTTATTATCTAATTTGAAGGTCGGAATTTTATATCACGTTAAAAATTAAATGCAGCTTACATCTTTAGAAATCAAGGGGTTCAAAAGCTTTGGCGATAAGGTTACCATCAATTTTAATGATGGCATTACCGCTATTGTGGGCCCTAACGGCTGCGGCAAATCAAACGTGGTTGATTCTATCCGTTGGGTGCTGGGCGAGCAGAGTACGCGCATGCTCCGCTCCGAGAAAATGGACAATATTATTTTCAACGGATCAAAGAGCCGCAAACCCGCTAACCTGGCCGAAGTTTCGCTCACTTTTGATAATACCAAAAATATATTACCGGTTGAGTTCTCGCAGGTTACCCTCACCCGCAAGCTCTACCGCAATGGTGATAGCGAGTACCGGCTTAACGATGTACAATGCCGTTTAAAGGATATTACCGACCTGTTTTTAGATACCGGCATCGGTTCCGATTCCTATGCTATCATCGAGCTAAAGATGGTGGATGAGATCATTGCCAATAAGGAAGGCTCGCGGCGTAATTTATTTGAGGAAGCATCGGGCATATCCAAATATAAGCTCCGCAAAAAACAAACCTTCAACAAACTAAAAGATACCGAGGCCGACCTGGAACGTGTAGAGGACCTGCTTTTCGAAATAGAAAAGAACCTGAAAACCCTTGAAAATCAGGCAAAAAAAACCGAACGCTATTACCGCATCAGGGATCAGTATAAGGCATTAAGCATAATGCTGGCCTCTTTCCGGATCGTCTCGTTCAGCGAATCGTTAACCGCGATCGAGGAAAAAGAGCAGAAACAATTAGCCGAGAAAACAGGCATCAGCACACAGATAGATACGTTGGAAGCCGCTTTGCAACAGTTAAAGCTGGATAGTTTGCACAAGGAAAAAAATCTATCGATCCAGCAAAAAGCTACCAACGAATATGTAGGCAAAATACGCGCCTATGAAAGCGAAAAGAAGATCAAGAATGAACAGTTAAAATTTCAGCAGGATAAGGAGTCGCGTTTGAGTGAAGAACTGGAGCGCGACCGCAACCAGCTGAACCATGTGCTGTATAACATCAAGCGCCTGTCGGAAGAAAAGATGCAGGAAGATGAAAACCTGCAAATGGTAGCGGCAAAAGTAGCCGACCTGAAATTGATGGTTGATGAATTGCGTTTACAGCAAACTTCATCGCGAAGCCAGTTAAATGAGCTTACCAATGGTAATAACACCCTGCAAAACCAGGTTTACAAGGCCGAAAAAGACCTGGATATTTTACAGATACAGCAGCAGGCCCTTGAACAGGAAAGCCAGCGCAATATGGAGGACGCCGTTAATAAAGAGGCCGAACTCTCCCATTTTAATGAGGTAGTTGCCGAATTGCAGGAACGTACTGAAACATTAGACCAGGAACACCAGTTTTTGGTTGATTTTGAGCAAAAACTAAAAGAACAGATCACAGCTATAGAGGGTGAATTAAGCACCGTAAAGGAAAGCATCATTGCCGATAGCCGTAAGTTGGACGCCAAGCAGAACGAATATAACCTTACCAAAAGTATGGTGGATAACCTGGAGGGTTTCCCTGAATCTATCCGCTTTTTGAAAAAGAATGCCGATTGGGGTAAAAATGTGCCGCTATTCAGCGATATTTTATTTTGCCGGGAAGAATACCGCGTAGCCATTGAAAACTACCTGGAGCCCTTGATGAACCACTACGTAGTGAGTAATTACGATGAGGCCATCAGCGCTATTAACCTGCTGAGCAACTCAGCCAAAGGGCGCGCGCAGTTTTTTGTGCTGGATAGTTACAGAACGCCGGCCCCCTCTAAATCTCCCTTGGAGGGAGAGAGTTTTGATATTAAAGTCCTCCCTGCCGGGGAGGATTTAGGAGTGGCTGTGGTTGCCGCCTTAGATGTGATAGAAGTTGATATTTATTATCAGTCGTTATGTAATTACCTGCTGAAGGATGTGTATTTGATCGATGACCGGAACGAGCAGGTATTAAATAACGCTACCCTGCCCGAAGGCGTGGTGCTGATAGGTAAAAGCGGCAAGTTCAACAAAACCAAACATACCATGGCGGGTGGTTCGGTGGGCTTGTTCGAGGGGAAACGTATTGGCCGGGCCAAAAACCAGGAAAACCTTGCCAAAGAAATTAAACAGTTTGATACAAGGGTTAATTACTTTAAGGATAACTTACAGGATCTGCAAAACAAACTGGCCGCTTTGAAAGCATCCGGCAAAGCCGAAGAGTTGAAGCAAAAACAGCAGGAAGTTAACCGTTTGCATACCGAACTGATCACCGTTAAAACCCGGCAGGAACAATATCAAACCTTTATTAATAACAGCCTTAACCGCAAGGATGATATCGCCCGCAAGATCAGGAGTATTCAGGATGATACACTTAACCTGCAGCCCCTGCTGGCCGAGTTAAAAACCAAAAAGCAAATTCAAAACGACCTGCTCATAAGCAAACAGGCTATTTTTAATGAGCTGAATGAGCATGTAACCGTGCAATCCAACGCTTATAACCAGGAGAATATCCGGTTTCACCAGCAGCAGAACAAGGTTTCGGGATTAGTAAAGGACCTGGATTACCGCGAGGTGCAGCAGGATAGCCTGGATGGCCGCATCAAACAAAACCAAACCGAGCTGGCCAAAGTAAAGGCTGCCATACAGGAAAATTTGCAGCAAGCCGATCATTCCGACGACGACCTGCTGGAAATGTACGCCCAAAAGGAAGAACTGGAGAAAGCCACCCACCAAGCCGAACAGGATTATTATGCCTGGCGCGGAAAAATAACCGAAAGTGAGAACGAAATAAGCGCCCTGCGCCGCAATAAGGAAAATGCAGTTTTTATTGAAAATGAGCTTCGCGACCAACGCAATAACCTAAAGATAGAGCTAAACGCCTTGAAGGAACGCCTTTCGGTAGAGTTTAATGTAGATATACAGGAACTGATGGATGCCGAGGCACCGGTAAGCGAAAGTGAAGATGAACTGCGCGAGAAAACCGAAAAGCTGAAAAAGCAAATGGATGATTTCGGCGCTATAAACCCGATGGCGGTGGAGGCTTATAACGAGATGAATGAGCGTTACCAGTTTATCCAAAACCAAAAAAAGGACCTGGCCGAAGCAAAGGCATCATTACTGGCCACCATACAGGAAATTGACGATACCGCCAAAGAAAAATTCATGACTGCATTTATAAGCGTGCGCGAGAATTTTATAACGGTTTTCCGGTCGCTGTTTAACGAAGAAGATTCCTGCGACCTTATCCTGACCGATCCGCAGCATCCGCTGGAATCAGATATAGACATCATCGCACGGCCAAAGGGCAAGCGCCCGCTATCCATCAACCAGCTATCCGGCGGCGAAAAAACGCTAACGGCAACTGCTATCCTGTTTTCGCTCTACCTGTTAAAGCCTGCTCCATTTTGTATTTTTGACGAGGTTGACGCCCCGCTGGATGATACCAATATCGACAAGTTCAACAATATCATCCGCGAGTTTTCAAAGGATTCGCAGTTTATCATCGTATCGCATAATAAACGCACAATTGCCAGTACCGATATTATTTACGGCGTAACGATGGTTGAGCAGGGCATATCGCGGGTAGTGCCGGTTGATTTGCGGGAGTTGGTGGATTAGGGCGATGCAATCGCCTGACCATTTAAGCGCTTGTTATAAACGAGCGCAAGTGATTTTAGCACTGGGTTGGGGAAATTCCTTATATCCCCATGAAATTGAGTAAATAGTTAGTTATCATTTGCATTTCTTCATTCGAAAAACAGGGTTTAAAGTAGTTTATATAACTAAGCACTTCATTTAATGTTAAAATTTTTACGTATTGGAACTCTTCGATTGGTTTATGGTTTATCAAAACAATCAGATTTTTGATCGGAATTTTTCTGTCACCCCAATGATGTTTATTTAGGAGTATTTTTGCATTGGATTTTTTTTTATTCAATATATTATACAAAACAAAGTTGGTCCTTTTTATTTGCTGAACAGGGGAACGTAAGCTTAGATCACTTAATGAATGTTGGCTCCAATTTTTTGTTTCTATCAGAAAAATACCAGCAGGCGATAGCAAGATGTGGTCAATTTGAATAGACTTAATATAATCGTTTTCTTTTCGGTTATAAACGGGGGGATTAAACCTACACGAAAAATCATTAATTAAAATATAGTCGTCTGAGAGTTTTTCTAATTCCTTAACCACCTTTTGTTCGCCCAATGCTCCATAAATCGAACTGTTTATTTGGTCGATTACAGCCTTTTTCCTATCAAGTTCTTTTAACTCTGCTAAACCGCTCTGCATTACTGCATCTTCAAAGGATGATACAATATATTGATAGCGATTACTTGCTTCGTTATAGTGCTTTATTAAATGTTCGACTGAATATTCAACCTTAAAATCAAAAGTCGATTTGTTATTTCTGATTTTTAGCTTCAGGCCATTTTTTTTAACATAGTTGAAAAATGTCTGAATAATATTAGAAGAGGTTGATGATAAGTTATCTAATCGATACCTTAATTGCTCGAGTTCCAATAGCAATTGCTGTTCAATTGTCGCTTTCTCTGCCTTAATTGAGTTTTCCAGTTTAATTATCTTATCACTAAGGATGTTTTTTTCTTGCTCAATCAGAAGTTTATGATTTGAATTAATTTGTTTTCGTACAACAGAATAGCTCTTTTGAAAGTTGATTAGCTCACTTACTGATTTAAATTCATAGACATCGTGTTCTTGTAGATGCGATTTTATTGTAGTTAAAGAGCCTATTTGATTATAAACCTTACACATATTTATTTAAATCATAGTCCCAATGATGTAATCGATATTGACACACGCGGCGCGCGTAAGAACTAATCCTTTACCGCTCTCCTCTTAACTTCAACCTTCCCGCTACCATTCCCTTAAACTTATGCGGGTTTAACCTAAGTGCCATAGCACTTTGCTGGTGTAATGACAGGGTGGATTTCGACAGGCTTTCTATCTGCGGTTTGTTGATAGCGTAGGTACCGGTTTTAACATAATTCAGCGCATGCGCCAACAGCATTTCCGTCGAATCACCAAAATCCTTGGTTACATCATCGCCGGCAAGTTCACCGGGATAAGCCGTAGAGCCTGGCGCCATGCCGGTATAATAATCGCCCTGGTTTGCAGAGTTTTCCGCGTAAAATTGCGGCGAGTATAATATGTAACTACCAAGTGTTATAGGTATTTCGCCAACAGGTTTGCCATAAGTGGTATCGCCTACTAATTGCACATTTAATTCGGGCCGTAAATTGTTAATGGTCAACTCGCTTGATGATGCCGTTGCATCGGTAACTATAAAAAACACCCTGCTTAGGCTTAATGTTAGCGCTTTGGTAAATTTAGTCTGGTTATTTTGCGGCAAAAATTCGCCTGCGCTTAGGGTGAACTTTTTAGCTAACAAGGGATAGTTATTGTTTTGCAAACCACTGTTAAAATAAGTAGTATACATCAATGTACCCGATTGGGATGCAGGCACTATCAAATCATCCAGGTATTCGGCTGTTTCGGTTTCGCCACCACCATTGTATCTAAGGTCAACTACCAGGTCGGTTACGCCATTGGCAATAAAATAGTTAAAGGCTTCATTTAATTTGGGCTGCGCGTTGGTAAGCGTGGTAAAGCTATTAAAAACCATGTAACCCACTTCATTACCTGCTCCTTCATTAAAAACCTTGTAGGTTATTACCGGGTCAACCGTATAACTCGCTGTATTTAAGGTCGCGGTAAAAGTGGTGCCATCCAGCCGTATTAAATTCATGGTGATGGACGGGCTGTAATAAACAGCTTGCACCACGTAGTTTACGTTGCTGCCATCATCGTAACTGATATTGGTACTGTTATTTATGCTGGTGATCTCATCGCCGCGGGTTATGCCGGCCAAGGCGGCAGGTGAGCCAGGGTACACATATTTTACACGCAGATCGGTAATGGCTATATAAATTGGCTCAAAGCCAAAATCACCATTGGTGCCGTTTAATGATGCTGTTTCGGTACCATTATCAATAAAGGAATATTTAGCTTCGCCGGGGTCATTGGCGCTATATTCGTAAGGCTGGTTAGTTTCTGGGTTAATCTTAAACTGCGATATGGCATAAAGCTCTTCACTTAATGAGGCCATATCGCTGGAACCGGTATATGACCGGGGATCGAACGCGCTGTATGATGGGATGGCGGTATTCCACAAATAATCTTCCTTCTCAAACAAATAAACCGAGTCCTTCAATAAATTGATGCTGGTATTTGAAGTAGATTTATCCTTTTTGCAAGCCGATAATAAGCCCACGCAAAGTATAGTTACCAGGTAAACTATTTTTCTCATATAGCTTTAATTAAGTAGTAAACGAATATAATAAAAGGATAATATAAAACCTTATTATAAAAATTGTTCTACATTCAGATGATCTATTCCGCAGGCCTGGGCACAAAGCCTGTCAATTTCAGCATTTTCTATCATCATAATGTCCCTCCGTTGCAGGTTATGTTCCTTTAGTAATAAGTGCAATACATCCGGCTCGGGCTTGGGTAGCAATTCATCGGCAAAGTAACAGGTTAAATAATTTTCGAGGCCGTGCCATTCAGTTTGCTTTATCTTGTTCAATTGCTGCTCCGGCTTACCGTTGGTTACAATGAACAGCTTTTTACGGTCGATAACAATTTCCTGCATCAGCTCCAGCATATTTTTAAACAGCAGCAGCTTTAAGGGCAGTTTGGCGGTCAGCAACAGGTGTTGCAGGCTGGCGCGATACTTTTCATCTATCTTAAACTTCTCCCTTATCCGGTCGAACACAAAGTCCTTCCCTTCCTTTTCATAGGTAGCTGTCATCAAACCTAATATTGCCTGCGCATCATACAGTTCGGTGTATTCTATCAAATTGGCAAACAGGTAATAAACCTGGTACAGGTAATCCTTTTCGGGATAAAGCACGTTATCCAGCTCAAATATGAAGGCCTTTTTACGCTTGTCAATGTCGGTGTATTTCATGTATTTATAACAAGGAAATTGTTGTTTCGAGTAACCATATTTGTGCACAAATAACCGCATTGAAAATGACATTTCTTTCATCGTTGATAATCAGAAAGTTACAGAACTGTCATTACGAGTATCCACTATGGTAAACATAGAAAAAAAATGCAATGACGTGTAAAAAAAGTGTATTGATTATCAACAACTTAAAGTTACATCATTACGAGGAGGCATGACGAAGCAACCTCGCAGCTATGCTAACGAACATACATTGGCTAAGAGGTTGCCGCGCTATCGCTCGCAATGACAGTGTTTTCGGAACCCGCTTAATAAACCCCCGATGTCATTTCGACCGGAGGGAGAAATCTTCTACAAGCGACTTACAAATTTGCATGACCGATATGCGCATCGTGAATGCACATCGGAGAAGATTTCTCCCCCGGTCGAAATGACACGCGGTTTTTTTTCATTCCCCGTTCCAAACGACATTTATTTTTTCATGATCTCAATATGATACTCCTTAAACAACAACTCCGATTCCATCAATGCCTTTGCCTCTTCTTCCCGCAAGGGATAAATTCTGTCGATACTGCAGTCAAGGCAAAGCGTCAGCATCTCATGATTGTAAGATACCGACGATGGATTGGGCAGTTTGATCATTTTACCTGATTTCAGCATAAATTCCGGCAGTTCCTGGTAATCGCCCAGGATAATATCGCCGGTACCGAGGCTGCTTTTAAGCTGATGTGCTCCGGCCGAATTGGCGGATGTGATCAATATGCTCACTATTGAATAATTAAGCCATCTTTCATTAAAACCTTCCGGTCTGATAGTGCTGCCAGGTCCTCATTGTGCGTAACTATCACAAATGTTTGGTTAAAATCTTTGCGCAATTGCAAAAACAGCTCATGCAGTTCGCGTGCGTTGGTCGAATCCAGGTTGCCCGATGGCTCATCGGCAAATATCAGCGCCGGTTTGTTGATGAGCGCCCGTGCCACGGCTACCCGCTGCTGCTCGCCGCCCGAAAGCTCATTGGGTTTGTGTTTCAGCCTATCGCCCAGGCCTAGCAGCTGCAACAGTTCCGTAGCGCGCTTTTCGGCCACCAAACGTGGCGTACCGGCTATAAAAGCGGGTATGCACACATTCTCCAAAGCATCAAACTCCACCAGTAAATGATGAAACTGGAATATGAAACCAATTTGCAGGTTACGGAAAGCGCTCAGGTTCTTATTGCTCAGCTGGTTCAATTCCTGGTTATTGATGAATAATCGACCGGAATCGGGCCTGTCCAAAGTACCCAGAATATTCAGCAGCGAGCTTTTACCTGCACCCGATGCACCTACAATGGTTACAATTTCGCCTTTTTTTACCTCAAGGTCAACACCCTTTAATATCTGGAGTTGCCCGTATGATTTATGTATGGATTGCGCTTTAAGCATGGGCGAATTTAGCAATTTGTGGTTAGAGATTAGAGATTAGGGGCTACAGATTCCGAGAATTAATTAAATCCGACTAATCTCTTTGTAAAAATATCAATAACTAATCTCTAAACTCCAGCCTCCAATCTCTAATTCTAAAACAAAATCGTAGTTTTACCGCAAATTCTACAACAAACATGAACATTCACGAATACCAGGGTAAGGCCATTCTAAAAAGCTTCGGGGTTAGGGTTCAGGAAGGCATAGTTGCTGATACTGTTGAACAGGCTGTTGAAGCTGCAAAAAAATTGAAAGACGAATACAACTCCAGTTGGGTTGTGATTAAGGCACAGATACATGCCGGTGGCCGTGGTAAGGGCGGCGGTGTTAAACTGGCCAAAAACCTGGACGAGGTTAAGGAAAGAGCAGGCGCTATTTTAGGTATGCAGCTGGTTACCCCGCAAACCGGGCCCGAAGGTAAATTAGTTAGAAAAGTATTGGTTGCCCAGGATGTTTACTATCCCGGCGCGAGCGAAACGAAGGAATTTTATATCAGCGTTTTGCTTGATAGGGCAAAGGGCCGCAACATCATCATGTATTCAACCGAAGGCGGTATGGATATTGAAGAGGTTGCACACTCCACTCCTGAACTCATTCACAAGGAAGAAATTGACCCTAAAGTGGGTTTGCAAGGTTTCCAGGCACGTAAGATCGCCTTTAACCTGGGCCTTTCGGGCGATGCCTTTAAGGATATGGTGAAATTCATCACCGCTTTATATAAAGCCTACGATGCTACCGATTCATCGCAATTTGAGATCAACCCGGTATTAAAAACATCCGATAACAAGATTTTAGCCGTTGATGCCAAGGTAAATTTGGACGATAACGCTTTATACCGTCATCCAGATTTTGCCGCGCTGCGCGATGTTAACGAGGAGGACCCAATGGAGGTTGAAGCCAGCAAATCAAACCTTAACTATGTAAAGCTCGACGGTAACGTAGGCTGTATGGTTAATGGTGCCGGTTTGGCTATGGCTACTATGGACATTATCAAAATTGCCGGTGGCGAGCCTGCCAACTTTCTGGATGTAGGCGGTACCGCCAATGCTGAAACGGTAAAGGCCGCTTTCAACATCATTCTGAAAGATCCGCATGTTAAGGCTATCCTGATCAACATATTTGGTGGTATAGTACGCTGCGACCGTGTGGCACAGGGCGTTATTGATGCTTACCAGGAAATTGGCAACATTCCCGTGCCTATCATCGTACGTTTACAGGGCACCAACGCTGTTGAAGCAAAAGCATTGATCGATAACTCCGGACTAAAAGTTTACTCGGCCA
>Ga0302315_10001224_pt1 | contig 26656 bp, 20 predicted proteins | sample III_Palsa_N3_1_FD_200532 | JGI IMG/M metagenome (GOLD analysis project Ga0302315, IMG submission 200532) | Peat permafrost microbial communities from Stordalen Mire near Abisko, Sweden - III_Palsa_N3_1 | ecosystem: Environmental > Terrestrial > Soil > Palsa > Peat permafrost | place: Sweden...
TCGGTGGCGCGTCTTCGCCCGTTCTAAGCGCCACTGACGAGACAAAGATGAACCCGGGAAAAGCATGAAAGCTCTCTGTTGACAGTTTTTTCGGACGCGGGTTCGACTCCCGCCGCCTCCACCATACTTGTGTCCTCTGCAATTGCGCACCGATGTCTACGCCTAGCCGGTTTACGAACGGCTCGCAGAGTTCGTTTGTTTGACCAACTTTTAAATTCACTTCAAGCTGTAGAACCGCTCGGCCGTTCCGCCAAATATCTCTGCTTTTTCTGTGGCGCTGAAGTTATCAAAGTAATCGCGCAGCACCTGCCACCAACGAGCGTAATCCGATGCCACGAGACACACAGGCCAATCGGACCCCGCCATCAGACGTTTTGGACCGAAGACTTCGACGACCGTTTCCAAATACGGACGCAACGATTCGATCGACCATTTGGCCCATGAATCCTCCGTAACCATTCCAGACACTTTGCAGGAGACGTGGCTCCGCTTGCCCAACTCCGACATACGGCGGCGCCAGGGCTCCAGTTCCCCACTTGTTATTCGCGGTTTCGCAAGGTGATCAATCACAAAACGTTGTTGTGGATGCCGGTCTACGAAGCGGATCACTTGCTCAAGTTGCGGCTCAATGATAAGCAAGTCATAGGTCAAATTGCGACTGGCCAACGCACTCATGCCACGATTGAATGCCATACCATCGAGAAAACCTTCAGGTTCTGCCTGCACAATATGTCGCAGACCCACCAGCTTGGCATCCTCCGTGAACTCATCCAGCGTCCCCACAAAATTCAAATCCGCGATTGGCGCCCAGCCAACGACACCACGTATCGCGCTGCATTCCCGCGCCATCTCCAGCAGCCAGCGTGTCTCTTCAAGAGTCTGTCGAGCTTGCACGGTCACCGCACCATCGATGCCTGCACCCAGCAACTCTTTTTCAATATCCGCCGGAAGAAAATCGAGACGCAACGCAGACATGTCCTCACCAATCCAGTCGTATTCATTCGCCGAGTACCTCCAGAGATGGTGGTGTGCATCGATCGTCACTGTGTTAAGCATCTTGCCTATCCTCTACGCCGACTCAAAAATCATGTTGGCATACTGTGTCGCATCGCCATGCGGATTAGTCCGATCGCGCCAGCGGATCGCACCTTGAAAGCAGCATGCGGCTCGTACACCAGCCTTCCGTGTTGCAAATGCCGACTGAGCAGTGAGTTGATCCGCGGATTCAGGATGCCTGTCTCGAGCAAAGTGTGCGGCCTTTCCAGAGATCTCTATGTAAGGGCCCGATCAAGGTGTGTGTAGCCACCATCTACGACAAGGTGCTGTGCCGTAGTATGGCCGGATTGCTTCGAGGAAAGCAGAAAAACTGTCATAGCGGCAATCTCCGATCCGTAGGTCATTCGGTGTCCCAGGGGGATGCGTTCAGTGATCGCCTTGAGCACGGCTGCCGGATCGTCGCGAGTCTCTAACCAACGATTGTAGAGCGGCGTCAGCACCTCGGCCGGCAACACGCTGTTAACTCGAATTCCGAACGGCAGAAGTTCGGCGGCCCACTCCCGCGTAAGCGCCAGCTGCGCCCCTTTGGCCGCCGCATAAGCCGACGTGCCACCCTGGCCTGTGAGCGCGACTTTGGAGCTGATGTTGACGATTGCCCCCTTGGACTCCTTCAGCATCGGCAAAGCATAGTGCGCCATCGCATAATAATGCACAAGATTTTGTTGCAGGCTCGTCACAAAGCGGGCAGGATCCCCGCTCTCGAGCCCGACACCATCATTAGCGCCAGCGTTGTTCACCAGGCCATCGATACGCCCATACTTTTGCTGCACATACTCAACTCCTAGCTGGCACTGCTCCGTATCCGCGAGGTGTGCCTCGAAGAAGTCACAGTAGCGATTCTCCTGACGCATCTCCACAAGAAAGCGTTTGACGTTTTCAGACGCTCGGCTGAGCACCACGACGACCGCACCTTCATCCAGGCACGCGCGCGTGATCGCTTCCCCAATGCCGGCGCCCCCGCCGGTCACAATGATGACACGATCTTTTAAATCAAGGTCCATAGTGTTTCCTTAGCGATTTCTAACGCAGGTTGAAGAAGCCGCCATCGATCGGGTAGTTGACACCCGTAATAAACGCGGCCTGCTCCGAACAAAGATACAGCGCCAGTACGGCAATTTCTTCAGGCGTTCCCATCCGTCCAATCGGTTGTGAGCGGGCCAGCACCTCCATTTTTTCGGCTTCCTTTCCCGGATAATTCTTCGTCAGGAAGCCGTCGACAAATGGCGTGTGTACACGTGCCGGCGAGATGCAGTTGCAGCGAATGCCCTGCCCGATAAAATCTTTAGCAACCGATAGTGTCATCGAAAGCACAGCGCCCTTCGTCATGGAATAAGCGAAGCGGTCGGAAAGACCCGCCGTCGCCGCAATCGAAGCCATATTGACGATCACGCCTCGCCCCGTCGCGATCATCGGCTCTATCGCAGCTCGCATACAAAGATACGTCCCTCGAACGTTGACTGCATAGAGCCGGTCCATGTCCTCTGCCGTCGTTGACAGCAGGCTTCCGACATGCGCGATACCCGCACAGTTCACGAGAATATCGACAGGCGAGCCGATCATCGCAAACGCCTCCGCGACGCTTTGCTCGCTCGAAACATCGCAGGCAAAGCCTGTTGCCATGGCGTCTGCGTGTCCCCCGATATCTGCCGCGGCGGCCGCCACCTTTTGCGCATCCAAATCGACTAACACCACCGCTGCGCCCTGTGCGGCAAACAACCGGGCAATCGCCAATCCGATACCGCTCGCTGCACCTGTCACCACAGCGCGTTTCCCATTGAGTTCAAACACTAAAATCTCCTTCAAGCCCGCAGTTCGCATATAAAATCATCGTCACGAGTTGTACTAACGCGAACCAATTCATGTCAAATATGAAATCATCTATCCATGCATAAAACATAAAAATTAGCCGTGATGTGATCTTTGTCCTTTTTTCGGTTATTTTCTCATGCAAAATGTTTTTCATTGACTAAAAATTATCGCGAAAACTACAATTTGACGTCGGCCCGAGACGAAGCATTTGTGAGGCTTTGAGCATTCCACTTACCACGCACGTTTTCACTCTATTTGAGGATGCACTTGAGACCCATCACCATCACCAACGTCCGTGTCATCGATATTCGCTTTCCGACATCGCGCGAACACATCGGCTCCGATGCCGTGAACAAGGATCCAGACTACTCCGCGGCCTATTGCGTCCTCGAAACCAATGCCGGAATCGAAGGCCACGGCCTAACCTTTACTCTTGGCCGAGGCACTGAACTTGTCGTCCGCGCGCTTGAGTATCTTTGCCGCGTGGTTCGTGGTCGGACGCTGGAATCGCTCACCGTCGACCTCAACGCATTCTACCTGGAGCTCACAGGAGATACGCAGTTTCGCTGGCTCGGCCCGGAGAAAGGCGTCATCCACCTTGCCTGCGCCGCACTGATCAACGCCGTCTGGGACCTGTACGCTAAAGCAGAGGGCAAACCCGTCTGGCAGCTGCTCGCCGAAATGACGCCCGAGCAGATCGTCTCCGCCATCGACTTCCGCTACATCTCCGATGCGATCACTCGTAATGAGGCATTGGATATTCTGCGCCGCAATAAGCAGGGACAGCCTGGACGTCTGGCCCATCTGGAAGCACAGGGCTACCCTGCCTATACAACTTCGGTCGGATGGTTTGGCTTCAGCGATGACAAGGTACGACAGCTCTGTCGAGAAGCAGTTGCCGACGGGTGGACATCTTTCAAACTGAAGGTCGGCGGTGACGCTGGTGACGATCTACGACGCGGCCGTATCGTGCGTGAGGAGATTGGCTGGCAAGCCCATATGATGGTCGATGCCAATCAAAAATGGGGTGTCGATGAAGCCATCCAACGCACGCGTCAACTGCTGGAGCTCAATCCCTGGTGGATGGAAGAACCGACAAGTCCTGACGACATTCTCGGCCACGCTCGCATCCGGCGCGAAGTAACTCCTACACGCATCGCAACCGGCGAGCATTGCCACAACAGCGTCATGTTCAAACAGCTTTTCCAAGCCCAGGCGATCGACGTTTGTCAGATCGATAGCTGCCGCGTCGCGGGCATCAACGAGAATCTGGCAATACTTCTCATGGCGACAAAGTTCGGCGTTCCGGTCTGCCCGCACGCTGGTGGCGTTGGTTTGTGCGAGTACGTACAGCACCTTTCCATCTTTGATTTCCTGAGCATTTCTTGCACCCTTGAAGATCGCATCATCGAGTACGTTGGGCATCTGCACGAGCACTTTTGCGATCCGGTGACCATTCGTCGAGGACGCTATATGGTGCCGCGCAAACCTGGATATAGCGGAGAAATCTTACCCGCCTCGTTGCGGGAGTTCAGTTTTCCGGATGGAGATGCATGGAAGGAGCAACCTGATGAAGTTCGTGTCCTTCAAGCTTGAGGATGGCATCATTCGCGGAGGTCTTCTGCAGGGCGAAAACATACACCCGCTGCGGACGTCTGGCGGAGACGATGTGCTTGCCCACATTCTCAGCGGCAAAGAACAGCCGGAGCTCGAAGATCGCCCGCAGGCTCTTGCCGATGCCACCCTGGTGGCGCCGCTACAGCGACCGCCCCGCATCTTCGGCATTGGCTTGAACTACCGTGCGCATGCTGATGAATCAAAAATGACCGTCCAGGCTGTTCCAACCGTTTTTCTAAAGCTCAACTCCTCAATCACCGGCCCCGATAGCGACGTCCTACTGCCGCCTGAAGCGACGCAACCCGACTACGAAGCCGAACTCGCCGTTGTCATTGGCAAATCCGGTCATCGCATCGCAGCCGCGGATTGGGAGCAGCACGTCTTTGGATACACGATCGTCAATGACATTAGCGCTCGCGGTGTGCAGCTTGCGACCTCGCAGTGGACTTTAGGCAAGAGTTTTCCGACCTTCACGCCGATGGGCCCGTGGATCGTAACGAGCTCTGAAGTTCCTGATCCACACGCACTCAACATCCGATTGACGCTCAGCGGCGAGGTGATGCAGGAAGCTAACACGCGCGACCTCATCTTCTCCATCCCGGAACTGATCGCGTATCTCTCAAGCATCGTCGCACTGGAACCCGGAGACATTATCAGCACGGGTACCCCTCCAGGAGTCGGCCTGGGCCGAACACCGCAACGTTGGATCAAGCCGAACGAAGAAATGGTCATTGAGATCGAACACGTCGGCATACTGCGCAATCACACACGAGCCACCACCTGACGCAAGCAGCTGCAAGCTTACGGCTTGTTCTTGGATCTTGCAGTGGGCGCGGGGTTCCTGCCTCCCAGCGCTGCCGTTATCTCCGCCGCTGACCGGCGCAAAGTCTCAATCACGCTGCTGGCGGGGATTTCAGAGCCGTTGTATTGAATGTAGGGAACGGTCAGCGCTCCGACGGCAGAACCGCGGTCGTCACAGATGGGAAAGCTGATATTGACGATACCTTTTACAAGGTAGCTCGCGCGCTTTTCATAGCCCACTTTTCGAAGGCGCGTCAGGTGTACGTCAAGATCGCTGGGAGGCTTCTTGCCGGTCTCACGGCTCCACTCGGCCAGCGTCCGCTGGCGCTGTGCGGGATCTTGATGAGCGAGTATCACGTAGCCACTGGCCGCTTCCATGATATCCACCGTCGATCCCAACTTCACATAGAAACCGCTATTCGAAGGCGCATTCACCTGCACCAGAATAGCAACACGCCCACCCTCAAGCACGCCCAGATGACACGATTGCAAGGTATCGTGCGCCAACCTGGTCATGACCGGAAACGCATCTACGATCAGCCGCTCCGTTGGCGGATGCTCCTGTACCAGCTTGAACAGTTTCAATGTCAACGAGTAACGCTCTTCGGAAACCTGCGCGATGTAGCCGCGGCGTTCCAGGCAGAGCAACATGCGGAAAATTTCGGAGACAGTCCGGTCCAGTTCGCGCGCCATTTGGCTCTTAGTGAGTCCAGCAGGCTGATGCGCAAGCAGTTCCAGAACGTCCAGCCCCTTTTCCAAGGCGGGCGTCGCGTAGTTGAGGACTTTCTCACTTTTCGTCGAAGACTTTGCAATTCGTTTGCTGGCCATACCCCATCCGTCCGCAGTTGCGATTTCGTAACAGAGTACAGGATAGAAGTGCGAAGATCTCTCCCGAGTTTTATCACAAACTTTTTTACAAGCGAAATAACTATTTCATTGACAACTCAACATCAAATTTGAAATATTCGGTTCGACCAGAAACTCTGGAGACGCATGAACACATCGAATATCAACCGCCGCAACATGCTACTGGGAGCGGGAGCTGCTGCCGCTTCGCTCGGAGTCGGCCCATACGCACTCGCACAGGCGGTAGCTCCAGGCGAGCGCGCTCCCGCGCCTGTTCCGCCAACAGCCGATCAGGTTCGCCGCTTGAAGTGGTGGCGTGACGCCAGGTTCGGCATGTTCATTCATTTTGGCCTGTACAGCCAGCACGCCCGCCATGAGTGGGCAATGGAAAACGAAGCGATCCCAATTACGGAGTACACACCGCTCGCGCAGGCATTCAACCCTGCACCCAACTTCGCTCGCGCCTGGGCAAAACTCGCCAAAGCGGCCGGCATGAAGTATATGGTGATGACTACCAAGCACCACGAAGGCTTCTGCAACTTCGATACCGAACTCACCGACTATTGTGCCACCAAACAGGGGCCTAAGCGAGACCTCGTTCGCGAGTACGTCGAAGCCGCTCGCGCCGAGGGGCTCCACGTCGGTTTTTACTACTCCCTGATGGATTGGCACCATCCCGACGGAGCCCGCTGCGCAACTGACGAAGCGGCTCGCAAGCGCTTCGTCGAATACACTCACGGCCTCATCCGCGAGCTGTTGACCAACTACGGCAAGATCGATGTGCTCTGGTACGACGTTTCTTGGCCGCTCGACGTCAACGGCTGGGAATCGGAGCGCATGAACAAAATGGTCTTTGAGTTGCAACCCGACATCGTCGTCAACAATCGCAACCAGCTCCTTGGAGACTTCTCCACGCCGGAGCAGAAAATCGTCGCCGAAACCAACGGTCGTGCCTGGGAAAGCTGCATGACGCTCAACGACAGTTGGGGATTTCAGCGTGCTGACGATAACTGGAAGTCCTCCAGGACAATCGTTCGCAACCTCCTCAGCTGCGCGCACGACGGAGGCAATTATTTATTGAACATCGGCCCCAAACCCGACGGCGGCATTCCTGAAGAAACCATTCGCGTGCTATCTGAAGTCGGCCAATGGATGGCGCAGAACGGCGAAACGGTTTACAAAGCCGAAATCTGTCAGCCGCGCCGTTCGAATTACGCAAGTTTCACTCGCGTTGGCAACACTCTCTTCATGCATGTGCACTTTTGGCCGGGTCAGGACGTCGCAATCTCCGGCTTGATGGTCAAAGTAAAGTCAGCGCGGCTGCTAAAGACCAACCAGCAACTGACGTTCTCGCAGGACCCCTATCGCGTGCATATTACCGGCATGCCCGTGGATGCTCCCGACACTCCGGTAACCACTATCGCAATCGAATGCGACGGGGAACCCAGGCAGGACACCGACTTTGTCCGAAAGCAGAAGCCGCGCAGTAACGTGTAATGCGGCTTCTTGCGACACAGCCAGCTCTTGAGATTCGGCGCACATGAACCGGCGATCATCTCTGCAAACGACCGCGGTGGCAGTGTCGTCACTCCCTGTTCGACGAGTCTCCGCAGCTGTTGCCGAATCGATAACCCTGCATTGCGTTCCAGCGAACTGATGGAGTATCACTAACCCGAGGCCTCACATGCAGCCGGTCATAACCGCAGTACACAGCAATAAAGATCAGACGATGAATCGCGTCTCCCAGCCCATATTCCCGTCTAGAAATATTCTTGCGTTCGTGCTTGTAACGGGTCTGTTTTTTCTCTGGGGCATGTCGAACAATCTCACCGATATCCTGGTGCAGCAATTCAGGAAGTCCTTTGAACTCTCGCCAATGAAAGCACAGCTTGTGCAGACGGCCGTCTTCTTTGGCTACTTCGTCATGGCAATTCCCGCTGCTCTGCTGATGAGGCGCTGGGGCTATAAAGCCGGCATCCTCATCGGTCTTTGTCTCTTCGGAGGCGGTATGCTTCTTTTCTGGCCGGCCGCCGTTATTTCGCAATACTTGCCGTTTCTCGGGGCGTTGTTCGTCGTCGGGTGCGGCTCTGCAACACTCGAAACCGCGGCCAACCCCTTCATTGCGCAGTTCGGACCTCCGCAAACCTCAGAGCAGCGTCTCAACTTTTGCCAGGCATTCAACCCTCCCGGCACAATCACCGGCGTCCTCATTGGGACCTACGCCATCTTCTCCGGAATCGAGATTCCCGCAGCAAAAGTCATCAGGATGAAGGAGGCCGGAACCTACGCTCCATACCTCCATACGGAAATCATGCGGGTCGTGCCCACATATATTGTTTTCGGTTGCATCGTCCTTCTGGCTGCGCTTTGGATCGGCCTCACACCATTTCCGAAGGTTGGAGAAGCAACCACTGACGCCAAAGATCAAGGCTCTTTCAGCGAGCTTCTCCGCTATCCTCACCTCTGGTTCGCTGTCGTCGCACAATTTTGCTACTGCGGCGCTCAGGTAAGTACCTGGAGTGCGTTCATCCCCTACATGAAGCAGTACACCGGTGTCACCGAGCGTCAGGCTGCCATCTTTCTAACCGGCAACCTGATCGCTCTGGCGATCGGCCGCTTTGTTTCCACCGGACTGATGCGCTGGCTCCGGCCTGAAATAATGATGGCTACATATGCCATCATCAACATGGTTTTGCTCTCGGCGGCTATTCTCCATCCGGGCCTCGCCGGAGCGTACGCGATCATCGCCACCAGCTTCTTCATGTCGATCATGTTCCCTACCATCTTCGCACTCGGTGTAAAGGGTCTCGGCCCGAACACAAAACTGGGGGGCTCGATCATTGTCATGTCCATTGTGGGCGCCGCCCTAATCCCTCCAGCGCTTGGCTGGATCGCCCGCGAAACCGGCAGCTTCGCCAAAGGATACATCGTCGCCTTCGCTGCATACATTGTGGTCGCGTTATACGGCTTCCTTTGCAAGCGGACAGCTTGATTAAGGGCGTATGCGAGACCCTTGGTATAGTCGGTGACGGCAAACGCGGAGCCGTCGATGTAGAGCAGCAGCCTCCGGATTGCCCGCGATCCAGACCCAATCCCAGAGCTCGGACCATTTCCTAACGGACTGGTAGTTTTGCTAGGCGACTAGGAAGCATGGCGCTGGTAGCCTTTGTCTCTCTACAGATGTCAGAAAGAAAAAGGCATGAGCACGGATGAGAAACCCATCAAGTAGAACTCCATCTTGAGCCAGTACTTATCGGGCCAGGGCTTGAGCGGCGAAGATGGCGATCTCCAAGGAGCATCCTTATGAACGTCAAGCTGCACCGCATATTATTGCTCGTCTTAGCTGTAGTCGTTTGCCTTTCGCTGGTGTCCTCCGCACAGGAGAAGATGGCCCCGGAGGCTTACACTGGCGTGGCCATCGGAACTGGTGGAACCTTTGGCGGTCGATCCGTCTCGTTTGACTTTCGGATCACGTCGTACACAACCGACGATGATCTGGCGAGCTATGCTCAACTGTTAAAGAACAAAGGGCAGGACGCGCTGACGGATACACTCTGGAAGCAGGATAAGGGCCGTATCAATCTGGTGGGAACTACCGGCAACCAGATCGCTGTAGCACGCAAACGGCAGGAGGGCGACAAGACCATCATCACTATTGTTACGACGCGCAAGATGTCCTTCGGCGAACTCTACAACAGCGGACGCTCCGTGGACTATCCTTTTGGCTATCTTCAGGTAACGCTGGATGCAACGGGTAGGGGTACAGGACAGATTATGGCTGCGGCCAAGATCAGCTTCAATAAGAAGAGTGGCAAGTATGAGATTGAGAGTTTCGGGAATCAGTACATCAAAGCGACGAATGTTCGGCCAAACAAGTAGTTGCACCGTAAAGATTCAAGCAGTCGCGCTTCAGTTTGCACGGGCAAAAGCATTGGGAATTGGGCCAGGTCGAACGGCTGCAATCCGCTTCATCGATAGCCGGCATTTATTCCTGAGCCATCGCATAACGTTCGGCTGCGACTGCCCTGGTAAAGGTCATCCGGATTCCGTGCTTCGGCCGCAGAATCACCATCGGACGTGCTTCGATCGTCTGACCTGGAACTACCTGAAAATCGTACTTTCTGATCAGCTCGCTCAGAATCATGAGGATCTGCAGCATCGCATAGTGATTACCGATGCAAACTCGCGGTCCGCCGCCGAAGGGCAAATACGTAAAGGGTATACGCAGTTTCTCGCTCCCTTTTATGAATCGCTCCGGGTCGAAACTCTCCGGACTCTCCCAGTAACCCGGCGCATGGTGCGCACCATACACATAGACAATGACCGTCGATCCCGCCGGGATGGCGACATCCCCCACGCGGTCGTCCGCAACAGCCATCCGGTCAATCATCCAGAATGGCGGGTAGAGGCGAAGTCCCTCCTGAATGACCTGGGTGGTGAACTCGAACTTGGGAACGTCTCCGAAGCTCAGAGGAGCATCGCCCAGCACGGAATCGAACTCCTGTCGCACCCGTTCGAGACAATCAGGCCGCGATCTCAACAGATAAAGAAGCCATGAAAGACCATTCGACGAGGTTTCATGGCCGGCAACCAGCAACTGCATGCTTTCACTTAGAACCAGTTCGTCGCTCATGCCTTCGCCGTCGCTGTAGCGGGCGTCCATTAAGGTCTGTAGCAGATCGAGACCGGGCTCCTGTTGCCGCCGGGTCTTGATGTACGCCATAAGAATTTCGTCCGCGCGAGTCCGCATCTCCTCATGCCTGCGGAGTTCTCCCGAAACTTCAAACCATGGATTCAGATAGGGCTGAATAGTCTGCCGAACGATAAACTCCTGGACGGTGCAGATCGTATGGCTGACGGCGTCGATGTCTTCGTCCTTCAGCTTGGCGCCAAAAAGCGAGCGCGCGACCATAGCGAAGGTCATCTTCATTAGTTGAGAGTAGATATCGACCGGGCCATCGTGGACTTGTCGATCAAAATCCCGCAGCGACTCGGCAAGGGAGTCCTGCATGATCGCGGATAGTGCCTCAAGTTGTTTTGGAGCGAAACCCTTCTGGATTAGACGCCGCTGCGTCTTCCAGGCCTCCCCGTGAGTGGTGAGAAGGCCTTTGCCCAGAAAGTGGCCCATCCGTTTCACTTGAATCTCGGACTTCTGATAATTTTCCGCATTCGTCTTCAACACATGCTGAATGACGGCAGGATTGATAGTAACGATGGCTTCCTTAATTCCACCCAGATAGAAGCGGAATGTGTCACCGTAGCGCTCGGTATACTTCGCCAAAACGTGTACGGGATTGGCGGCCATAGCGCGCGAATCCGCAAAGGAGCGAAATCGTGAAACAGCGGGTATCGGTGTAGACAACGTCATTCCTCGCAGCCCAGAGGGCTGAGCAAACGCTTGCATGGCATATTGGGCAATTTCATGGGTTTTGCCCGTGATCGTGAGGTAGTCATAGAGAGAACCAAACGCTCGAATCAGTTTTCGCTGCCCAGTTGCTTCAAAAGTATCAGATGGTGCCAGATAGCGCGCGTCATGGTGGGGTGTTGCCGGTAGGGCACGCCAAACTCTTCTGCGGTCTCTTTCACAATCCGGGTCAGAGGAGCATAGTGGGTGTGGCACACAAACGGGCACAGATGATGCACGACGTGATGGTTGAGTCCGCCCGCGAGCCAACCCACGATCGGGTTCGTCGTCGCATAATCGGCCGTGGTCGCGAAGATGTGATAAACGCCATTGTCAAACTCGTCGCGGCTCGCGGGAAAGTACGTGCTATCAACAGTGTGCGTTGTCTGGAAGACCAGCGCTACGCTCAATCCAACAATCAGATGGACCAGCACAAACGCGCCGGCTACCAGCCAGGGAGACTTGCCGAGCACAACAACCGGCAGAATGAGCATGTACGTGAAATAAAAGGCCTTGCTGGCAAAAAGGATCACATACTCGCGCGCCGGATGCTTGGTGCGGCTCAGATAGTCGTGGGTAGGAAAGAAAAAGCACTCAAAGTCGCGTACGAACACATAGTCGAGAGAAAACAACGCATATAAAACCAACGCATAGATATGTTGGAACCGCTGCAGCGGCCTATGCGGTTCATGGGGAGTAAACCGAAGCAGACCCCGTCCCGTAAGGGCATCGTCCTCTCCGTGGACATTGATGCAGGAGTGGTGGCCACGGTGATGGAGGATGCGCCACATATACGAGTTGATTCCGCAAACATCAAAAACGTAGTTCAGAGTCTTGTTCACGGAAGCCGAACGCGAGATCGCATTGTGGTTGCTGTCGTGAGCGATGTTCAGCAAAAGAAATGTCTGCGCGAGCCCGCCCAAGAGGTACAGAGCCACGAACGTCCATGAACCCGGCCGGAGGGCGTAAAGAGCAATCCAACTGCCCGCCAGCACTGTCAGACCCGTGACAATCTTGACCCACATCATGCGTTCGGCCTTGGGGGAAATCTTCCCATCCGCAAAGAACTTATCCAAACGGTGCCGCAACACCTTCGGGAAGGTTGATGAACTTACTAGGTCGCCGGCGGCCATCTGAGGCGAAGCTTCAGATGGTACAAGATCTTCCATCTCCGGCGTTTGAGTCATTACTGCTTGCACTTCGGACGTCACGGCGCCTCCGCGATCTTGTCGAGTTGTCCGGCACGTCCCGGGTGGAGGCAGCGTTGGCCATGGCCGGCAGCTTCCCCGCCACCGACAGCGTCGAAGTTTGATGGTAGCGTGAAAGCTGAAGCGTAATCAAGAAAATTCTAGTCAGACGTCTTCCTCATACGACGCTTTTTGAATCGATGATGCGTCGCCCCTCTTCCTCGCTCTGGTACCATAGGCCGATAGACCATATAGAGCCAAAACGTTTGGTATCGAGTAGCCATTCGGGGTGGCGCCGCAAGGCTTCCTCACCTCGTGCGTGTAGGCCGGCAGCGGATCTTCCTCGGCCAGATCAAGCCACGTATGGGAACTACAAAGTTATGCATTTGTTTCAAAGTGGGCCTGCAACATGTTCCGTACTACGAGACTTAATCGGCTTTTATTTCGTCAGGCTACGGAAGTGCCAAGATGTTGAGCTTTTCTTGACCACTGAGTTTTCTCATTCAAGGTTGGAGGCTATCGCGAATCACTTATGACGTCGATTTTAGAAAGACTAGATAGGCTCGGGGAGCAGCACCCGCACAAGCTCCTTTATTCGTACCTCGACCTGAACGGCAACTCCATTGAGAGCTACTCTTACGCGTCGTTTCTCCGGCGCACAAAAGCGATCGCCAGCCACTTGCTGAAGGAGGGTCGTTTCGCGGCCCAGGACCGGCTCCTGCTCGCCTACCCACCGGGGCTCGAAATGATCTGCGCATTCTTTGGCTGTGTGCGCGCTGGATTGATCCCTGTCCCCGTCTATCCCCCGAGCTCTCGTGGCTTTCAGAGCGCCCTGTACAAAATGGTCCACATCGCCAAGGATTGCCAGGCGTCCGGAATTTTAACCAGCGCAGACTACCACGCCTCTCTAAAGACAAATCTCACCCGAAGTGGCGTTTCGGCGTCCGGCGTCGATGTCGACTACATCTCCGCTCTTCCGTGGATCGTCACCGAAGATTTTGTAGATCCTATCTCTGACAAATCCTTCATCAACACATCAGAGATCCTGTTTCTCCAATACACCTCGGGCTCGACGATGGAGCCCAAGGGCGTTATGGTGACGCACGAAAACATCCTGCAGACCTGTCCGCTCGTGATCGACCATCCCAACCCCGTCGTCGTTTCCTGGCTCCCGCAATATCACGATATGGGACTGATCGGCTGCTACCTCTATCCCGCGCTGAGAGGCGGCACCACCTACGGCTTCTCTTCCATGGACTTCATCCAGCGGCCCATCCTCTGGTTCGACACGATAACAGCCTATAAAGCCACCGCGACAGCCGCCCCCAACTTCGCTTACGACTATTGCCTGCGCGCCGGAAGGCTCTCCAAGGAAGCCCTGGAAGACTGCGACCTCAGTTCCCTTCGGGTATTGATGTGCGCTGCAGAACCTGTAAAAGCGGACACATTTACACGTTTTCTGGAAATGTTCCAGCCCTACGGCCTGAAGTCCGAGAGCTTTTATGCCGCCTTCGGGCTGGCTGAGAACACCCTCGCCGTCTCGCTAGGCGGCCGCAATATCATCGCTGTCAACAAGCGTGCCCTCGCGCTAGGCAAAGCGCGCCTGATCACCGAGGTCTCCGAAATCGACGGAGCCACACAGGTTGTTAGTTGTGGAACTCCACTCGCCGGCATCGACGTCAAAATCGTGGAGCCGGAGCAGCACTTCGCTCTCAAAGAAGACCATATCGGCGAGATTTGGATCGCAGGAAGCGGCAAGTGTCTGGGTTATTGGAATAATCCGGAGTTGACGCTAAAGCAGTTTCGCGCACGGCTCGCTGACGACAGCCCCTATGACGATGGCTACCTTCGCACCGGCGATATGGGATTCTTCCACGACGGCGAACTATTCGTCTGCGGCCGCATCAAGGACATGATTATCCTCCGCGGACAAAACTACTACCCGCAGGACATCGAAAACGTCGTAGAGAAAACCTCCGGCCTGATCCGCAACAACTGCATTGCCGCATTCCAGATTCACGAAGACAACGAACCTGCGCTGGCGATCGTGGCTGAAGTGAAAAACCCCAAGGCTCTCCCCGACGCACGAAAGATCGCCGCCGCGGTGCGCAGCTATCTGAACGTGGAAGTGGCGTTGATCTCCTTCGTCGCTCCTCGTGCGATGCCGAGAACCAGTTCCGGCAAAATCATGCGCCACAAGGCCAAGCAGATGTGGCTGGAGGGCCAGTTCACCGTTCTCTCCGAATTCTCACGCGAGAAAGATGCCGGATCCTCCGAATCTGAGTGTGGCGTACAAACCGCCTTCGACGAATTGAAGACCCGCTATAACCTGACCGGCATGGAGCCGTACAACCTCGTCGAAGCTGGATTGGACTCTCTCGACCTTGTCGTCTTCATGCATGAACTCAAGGAGCTTTTGAAGGATAAAGGCGCCGACATGCTCGCTCGACAGGTCGATATCGGTGTCATTCAGCGTGTCAGCGTAGCCGACCTCTTTCTATTAGCTTCACAATTAGAAAGTGCTCCTGAAGAAGCGCTCGTTCAACTGCGCCATGCCCTCACAGCGTTCCGTGAAGAGCAGCGCGCAACAGAAAAGCAGATGATGAGCGACGACAGCAAGCTTGTCTTCGCGCCACCGGTGCCATCTCCACTGCCCGACGTACCGGTCATGAATCATGTCCTGCTGACCGGTGGCACCGGCTTTATCGGACCCTTCCTGATGAAGAGCCTGCTGGAACAGACGCGCGCGAAGATCTACGTTCTAGTCAGAGCTTCCGACGACAATCAGGGCAAACAAAGGCTGAGAGCGGCGATGGAATCAATGGGCCATTGCCCCGCTGGACTCATGCAGATGTTTGAGGCTCGCGTCATCCCAATCTGCGGCGATCTCGGCCAGCCCATGCTCGGCCTCACGCAAGATGTCTGGGACTTCCTCACCAGTGAAATGGACACCGTATTCCACAACGGCGCCACTGTGAACTATCTCTTCAACTACGACCGCATGCGCGACGCGAACGTAATGGGAACCAACGAAGTCTTGAGGCTCGCGTTCGAAGGACGGTCCAAGGAATTCAACTACGTCTCAACGACCTTCGTCTTTGGCTGGGCTGTCAAAGCAGTTCTATTAGAGACCAGCTTCAACGAAGATATGGATCTTCTTGACTTCGGCTACAGCCAGACCAAATGGGTGGCGGAACAAGTAGTTGCAGACGCACGCAGCCGAGGGCTTTCCACGCGAATCTACCGGCCCGCTCTCGTCAGTCCATCCATTACAGGCGGAGGCAACAACTTCGATATCGCCGTTCGTCTCGTTGCCTTCATGATCAATCACGGCATCGGTGTCGATGCTCTCAATCAGGTCAGCTTTGTTCCCGCCGACATCGTAGCGAACAACATCGTGGCAATCTCCAACACCGCCGGCACAGCGAACAAGACGTACCACATCGTCCGCGACGACTATGCCAACATGTTGGACATCACGAACCTCATCACCCATTTAACGGGACGGCAATTCGAAGTCTTCAACGTCGACGACTTCGTTCCTGAGCTGATCCGTAGATGCCGGAAGGAAGACCTGCTCTTCCCGCTGCTGGACTTTCTGGTCGGCTCAGTGGACAACATCACCGCCATGGAGTTCAAACGCTATGACAACTCCGCCTACCAGGTGGCACGGGATGCCTCTGCATGGGGCATTCCCGATCCGACCCTTGAGGATACAGTCGCTGGCATTCTGAAATTCATGCACCGCAAGGGAATCATCTCGGTTGCGGCTCGTGAGCTTACCCCTGCCGCATTGCCGGATGAGCCTCTTGCCTTCGCGGATGCAGAAGGCGCTACTGCTTTTTGAACACCAGTTTTTCGGTTAGGTGCTGGCCGGTCTCCAGGGTCGCCGTGGTGGTCAGCATCATCTGCTGCCCATCCGCGGAGACCGCCCACCTGTCCTTTTGAGTCACTTGATCGTCTCGCCGGTAGATCGCATCCACCGTATGACCATCGACAAGTTGAAGCTGCACGGTATCGTTGCGGGAGTTCTTCAGATCGTACTGCTTCCCGTCAAAACGTGCGGTATAGCTGTAGTCACCCGCAAAACGAACCATACCGCTCCCGTCTGTTTCAATCTTCAGCGCCGACCCCTGCCGTAAACGAGTCTTACTCAGATCCTCAGTCCACTCGCCGGCGAGCGGGTCCTTGGCAATCTTTGCGCCACCGCCTCGCGTCCACACAGTGATCTGATCGGCATGGCCTTTGTTTGCAGTCGTAACCGCCAACTCGTTGCCATCCTTCGAAAGCTTCACGCGAACCGTCGCCACGACAGCTCCGTCCTTCTTCTCAATCGCCTCTGACTCCGTTTTATCGATCCGATGCAGTTTCACTTGATTGAATCCCGGATTGCCCGGGACAGGCGTGTCTTTGCCGTCCGACTTCGCCGTGAAATCCAAATGGGTTTCACCGGACATGGCCACATGCACGGCGCCCTGCAAATTTGTCACAGAGAGTTTGTCGGGAGGAGTCAGGCTGGACTGCGCGGAGAGCAGTGTCCACGAGCCGACACGTGGGTCAACGCCTCCAGGTGGAATAGCGGCAAACAATAAGAGCAAAGCGAATTTAAGAATGGATCCTCCTAGCCGGTCGAACCAATTTATCAGATTGAAATAGCTGAAATAAGCTCGTGCATCGGTCAACCAATTGGGCCTCTCAAATCCTTTGATGCCATTGGAGAACGACACACCGTCGTCACTGCCTCTATTTTGTATGGCATCATGAACTCATGCATGTGCGCCGTTTCTGGGTGGCCGGGGTAGTCCTTTTCGCAATCGTTGCGCTTCTTCCCTTCTCGTTTCACTCGGAACGCCATCTGGAAACAGCAACCCGCGTCGAAGGCAGCCAGGCGGAGATTGTCACCCAGGAACTGGCCAATCGTTTTCACTCGCCATTCGTGGATCGCGTGATCCTCGTGGTCGAGGGACTCCCTCCCGCGGACTCGCCGGAAGGCGAACAAGCGCTAACCACCATTGTGTCGGCCCTCAGAGACGAACCCGGCGTATCCGGCGTCGTCTCTCATCTCGAGTTGCGCGATCCTATCTTTCTCGGCAAGGATGGCGGAACGTTTATCCTCGTGGGCCTGTCGTCGACCGAAGGGCCAGTGGAATCGCTCGTTCCTAAACTTCACGAACGGGCAAATTCCCTCGCCAGCCAATTGCGGGGCCGTTATCCAGCCATAAAGCTCGAACTGACGGGCGAGCTTCCACTGAACTTCGACATTCGCAAAGCCAGCGCCGACGACGTGCGACGAGGCGAGAGTCTGGTCATTCCCGGAACCCTTATTCTTTTGCTCATAGCTTTCGGCAGCCTGGTCGCCGCCCTGATTCCAGTGGCCGTGGGCCAGCTTGCCATCGCAACCACTCTGGCCATTACGGGGTTGCTGGCCCGGCACTTCCACTTGTCCATTCTGGTCCAGAATCTCGCCACCATGCTCGGTTTGGGCCTGGGAATCGACTACGCCCTTCTCATGGTCAGCCGCTTCCGGGAGGCAATCTCCGCCGGGTACAGCGGCTCCGTAGCATCAGTCATGGCAGCACGTCAGGCCGGTCGCACACTCCTCATCTCAGCCTCCACGGTAGCCATCGGATTCCTGGCGCTCCTGACGGTTCCCATCAGCGAAATCCGTTCCATCGGCGTCGCTGGATTCCTGGTCGCGGGAATCAGTGTGCTGCTTACAAATACCGTCGTTCCAGCGGTGCTCGCACTGCTCGGCCCGCGGATCGACGCCGGCCGGATGCCATTCACTGCCAAGCTGGATGCACAACGGTCCGCCCGAACAGGAAATCGCTGGAGAAACTGGGGAAAGGTGATCGTCGCCCACCCCTGGCTTGCCCTGTTTCTGGCAGGCGTACCCTTGCTTTTGCTCGCCTGGCAATCCACGCATCTGGATACCAGGCTTCCTCAGGGTAACTGGCTTCCGGAGTCGGCCGAATCTGTCCAGGCCTTGCATACCCTCGAAAAGATGGACCGCGTTGGCGTTGTCTATTCAATGCGCGTCATCGTCGAGCTCCCAAACGATTCCATTACGCAAACCGACGCAGGATGGAACGCCGTCGATAGCCTCAGCAAGCGTCTCGCCGGCGACCCTCGTTGCGCCCGCGTTATCTCCATCACAACAATTGCGGAGGGCAACCGTGCCGCCCTGACGGACCTCTCGCGAGAGACGCGGCGCACATTCCTGAGCGGTGACGGAAGGGCGGCGTTGCTTGAGGTATTACCCGCAACCTCGGTCTCCCTGCGCGATCAAGTCGACTGGGTGCGCGAGCTTCGCAAGACCGGCGCTGTAGCTCTCACCGGGGTACCCGGCGCAACCCTCGAAATTGGAGGCATTCCGGCACTCAACGCCGACTACCAGACCATCGTAAACAGCCACCTTGTATCGGTAACGGCGCTGGTGGTCGGGGCCACCCTACTGGCTCTGCTGGCGGGGTTCCGGTCGCTCTTCGCCGCCGTAAAAGCTATCGCACTCAACCTTTTCTCGGTTGCAGCCTCCTTCGGAGCCTTGGTTCTGGTCTTTCAGGATGGACACGGCAGTACCCTGCTGGGAGTTCCCGGAGGCACAGGCAGTATCTTTCCCCTCGTTCCCATCGTCACCTTTGCCATCGTCTTCGGACTAAGCATGGACTACGAGGTCTTCCTGGTCGCGCGGGTTCTCGAAGCCCGGAGAAGCGGGCTGAGTGAAGTCGACGCAATCCCTGAAGGAATGGCAAGGACCGCAGGTCTAATCACAAGTGCCGCCGCCATCATGATCGTGGTCTTCGCGGCCTTCACCTTCGGCAACTTCCTTGTAGTCAAAATGATCGGATTTACGCTGGCGGTGGCCGTGTTGATCGACGCGACACTGGTCCGCATCGTCATCGGCCCCGCACTCCTTCGCGTCGCAGGCGATTGGAACTGGTGGCCTTGGGGGCTTCGCAGCCCAGGCCAAAAACCGGCGTCTTCGCCTCACAATCCACCACAGAACTAAGACCCGAAATAATATCCCCACCAGGGCCGCACTCGAAGGGGCACGGGGTTACCCGTGCCAGTAACGCCTCTGCTGGAACACGGCTTCAGCCGCGAGGTGCGTTTGTCCAGGAATTCGCCAAGTCGCCAAATCCTTGTCAACCCCCACAACCCCCTAAACCGCAGAAAGCAAAGGAAATAAACTTGGCGTAGTTACCCCACTCAATCAGTTATCCTATTTATAGGCCTGATTTTTATACTTCCTACTTCCTGATACCTTCCACCATAACCCCAACAGAATGAAACACTTGGAACTAACTCCTTTAGAAGAACATACTTACGAGACATCTCTTCCCCGGAGCCCAACATTCTAAAGCGCTTACCCCCAAGACACCCCCACAGGGGAGGGGGTACCCTGCTCTAAGCTACGGCAAGCTCCGCAGCACACGCGATAGCAGTCTGCGCAGAGAGCTTCAGGTTATCGACTGCCATCCACAACCAGAAACCGCGAACCCCTTCGCCCGCTGCCTGTACACTGACCAGCAACTGTCCCTGCTCTGTCGCACTCAGATTACTCGGCCCCGGCTCGTCACCCGTAACAACACTGACAATTCCACCCTCAAGCGCTGTTTCAACCTCACCCAGCACCGCTTCGGGATCCAGCTCCACGAAGACCGAGGCAGTATAGCCATTGAAGACCGGCGCCTGCAGCAACTGCATCGCAAGCGCATCCGCCGCTTCCCCACCCGCAATCAACCGCAGATCACGTCGTATCCGCGCGCTGATCGCTCGCAGATCGACCTTCGTCTCCAGACCCAAAACAGCGCTCAGGTTAAACGCCACCTGTGCATCATAGACATCCTTCGGAACAGCCTGGAACGACAGCAGCGCAACAGTCTGCTGATGCATCTCATCCAGCCCAGCACTCCCCTGCTGCGAAGCCGGCTCCATCACCGTCGCAACAGCGCGAACATTCTGCCACTTCGCCCGCAGCCTCGTAATAACCTGCGCAAGCATCACCGCCGCAGGATGCGCCGGAACCACAACCCGCGAAGGGTTCGGTTCCACCGTCTGAATCCATGGACAACGCACAACACCCTCAGCCTCCAGCGCCGCGGACACATCCACGATGCCAGCGCCAGCCGCCTTAGCTTCCTTCCAGTGCTTGAGCGTCGTTGCGACGTCTCCAGCAAAGAAGACAACATCCATCCCATCAAACGCACCAGGTTCGATCGTCTGAATGAGAATCGCTTCATCGCCCGCCGAAGCTATCTGCCCCGTCGCCAAGCCTACATCGGCCAAAGCCGCATCCAGCAACTTCAAATCCCAAACAGTTGAAGCCGAGGCATTCAACTCATTAGCCAGTTCTTTCCCCAGCAATGTCGACGCTCCAACGATCGCCGCTCGCACAACTTTTGCCGCCACAATTCCCTCACAACTCTTCGTTTAGCTAGATATCTTAACGCGTCCGCCGCGCTTACCCCACGAGTAAGCCAGACGTGCCAGCACCCCCGACAGCAAATACACCATCGCAATGATGATCAGCGCCCACTGCGACAGCCAGATCACCAGCGCAAGCGCAACCAGCAGCAACAGCACGCCACGCACCGGCTGCGCCTCGGTAAAGTTCAGTTCCTTGCCGCTCCAGAACCGCCAGTTACTCACCATCAGGAAACCGGTGAAGCCTATCAGCAGGAGCCATACAACTGATGCCCACAGATCGTGGATCGGTGAACCCTGCTCGTAGTGCACGACGGCAGCAAGAACCCCCGCGCCAGCCGGAATCGGCATTCCGACGAAGTACTTACGCCCCGGCCGACCGGGATTACCCGGCTGCGGATTGACGCTGACGTTGAATCGCGCCAAACGGCATGCGCCACAGATCAGGAACAGGAAGCAGATGACTGTTCCGAGATCATGCACACGCTGTTGCAGCAGCGGATACGCCGAAGGCGCCACTGCCTGCACGCCCCAAAGGAACGCCAGAAGGCTCGGCGCGACGCCAAACGTAATCACATCGGCCAGCGAATCGAACTCTCTTCCGAAGTCGCTCGAAGTATCCGTCATACGGGCAACACGGCCATCGATGCCATCGAAGATCACAGCAAACCCGATCGCCAACGCCGCCCGGTTGAACGCATTCGGATCGCCTGCCGCTCCACGGATGCTCTCCGCAATCGCGTAATAACCCGCCGCGATATTGCCGGCGGTAAACAGCGACGGCAGCACATACATGCCACGCCGCGGATGCCTGCGCTTCACCGCCTCAATCCCCCCTCGCGCCCCCATTAGATCTGCCCGCCCTGGTCGGGCGCAGTCTCCGGCATCACGGCCAGAACCGTCTTCCCGCCCACCACATTCTGACCCTTCTTCACCAACAACCGCGCCTCAGCCGGCATCAGGACATCTGTGCGCGAACCGAACTTGATCAATCCCATACGTTGCCCTCGCTCCACGCGATCCCCTACCTTGAGGTTGCACACAATGCGCCGCGCAAGCAGGCCGGCTATCTGTTTGAAGCTGACCGAATAATCACCCGTATTGATCGTAATGAGCGTCTGCTCATTGTGGACAGCTGAATCCGGCCGCATCGCATTCAGGAACTGCCCCTTCCGAAACTCCATCACTTCAACGGTGCCGCCGACTGGCACGCGGTTCACATGCACATTGAAGACGTTCAGAAAGATGGTCACACGCAGCCGACCGCCCTCAGGGGTCTCTACCCATTCGGCCAAATCCACCTTGCCGTCAGCCGGGGAGACGATCATGCCTGGACCATCTGGAACTTTGCGGGAAGGGTCCCGGAAAAACCAGAGGAAAAATAACGCCAGCAATACCGGCACAGCCGTTAAAGAAAGAAAACCAGTGAAGTGCCAGACAATCGCCGCAACTACAAGCAGGCCAAGTCCATAGAAGATACCGTCGCGAACCATATTCGGCGATTATAAGCTGCGAGCCTTGCAGGCGCATGTCTTTCCTGGAGCTTAGAGCCCGGGAGTCGAGGCTCAGGGTTCAGAAGACGAGTTGCGGAGAGACGAACCGCCCTTGCTAATCCGGTTGAGCAGACAAGGACAACGACATCACCGCCGCATCCTCAATCGGCTCTGTATAGTACCCTTGCCGCACCCCGTTCTGTACAAAACCGAGGCCGCGGTAAAGTCCCTGTGCGGCTTTATTTCCTGCACGCACCTCAAGCCGCATCAGTTCCGACCCATGCTCGACAGCCCAAACCATCACAGCGTCGAGTAAAGCCTTCCCGACCCCACATCGGCGAAACGCAGCGTCCACCGCGATATTCTCCAACTCGGCCTCTTCCAGCAGCACCGCAGCTACCACGAACCCGACGACCTGCCCCTCGGCGACAGCGACCAGCAAAACCCGCCGGCCCTCCTGCTGCAAAATCGCCGGATACTGCGCCTGCTCCCAATGCGGAGCCTCGTTGGCCGCACGCTCAATGCGCACTATGGCCTCGATATCCTCATTGGTTGCGTGCCGTACTAAAAGCTCCACGTTCAAGCACTCTCTCCGCTTACAACAGCACGAGATTTCCCGTAGATATTCCTCTCACCGCGTACATAATTGGCATCAACCATCGCAGCGTCACCGGCTCTGGCTCTGGCTCTGGCTTGCAGCTCGCGCAAGACAATTGGCAGGGCCAGCTCCGCACGCATTGCGACCAACTCCACTTGCATCCCGGCAAACACCGCCAGCATCCGGTCCTCCGCCACAACGACACGCCCATCCGCAGCCATCAGTTGCGCCTCATCCAATCCGCAGAGCATCTCACTCCCTGTTGCGACGGCTCGCATATAGCTCTCACCGCGCCCGGCATCGAGGGCCGCGTAGCCATCCTGTAATCCCGCTGTAGCCGCCAGCACTTCCAGCCGCGAAACCGCTACCAACGGAAGTCCCGCAGCCTCGCACAATCCCTTTGCCGCCGCCAACCCCACTCGCACGCCGGTAAACGAGCCGGGGCCGCTCACCACGCCCACGCCATCAAGCTCGGCCAAGCTCCAACCCTGCTTCTCCAGCAGTCGAGCTACAGCCGGCACCAACGCCGAAGAAGAGCCTCTTGCCGCGAGCACCTCCTGGGCAACCGCGAGATCGCCGTCACAGAGCGCTACACTGCCTACCTCGCCGCAAGTATCTATGACTAAAACCTTCACCAAATCTCTCCCGCTTCGAGCATACCCGTTCTATTGCGCGAGCCTCTGCTAGCCGCATGCCTAAAGGGGGCAGCCGCTTGCGCAGCTACCCCCTTCCAGCAACATCACTCCGGCTTATTCCGCAGCAGCCAGCACTTCCTCGCGCACTTCCTCGTCCTGAACGATGTCATGCACCGAGCTCGGCAATGCCACGGCCAGCACATCTTCAATCCGCGACGCATAGTGAATCGTGACGCCTTCGACCTGATCCGCTGTGAGATCTTCCTCCACGTTGGTCTTCACGTCGATCGGCAGAATCACATCGCGAACACCCGCGCGTTTGGCCGCAAGGAACTTCTCCTTGATGCCGCCGACCGGCAGTACATTGCCGCTGAGCGTGATCTCGCCAGTCATCGCGAGCAGCGGCCTGACCGGCTTATCCGTGAGCAAGCTGACCAGCGCCGTAGCCATAGTCACACCAGCCGATGGGCCATCCTTCGGGATCGCTCCGGCAGGAACGTGGATGTGCAGATCGATATCCTTCAGCACATCTTCGTCGAGCCCGAGCGAGTGTGCGTTGGAACGCACCCACGTCAGCGCGGCTTCCATCGACTCCTTCATCACGTCGCCGATCTGCCCGGTCATCTTGAAACCGCCCTTGCCCTTCATGCGGTTGGCTTCGATGAACAAGACATCGCCGCCTACCGGGGTCCACGCAAGACCGACAGCTACGCCGGCACGCTTTGTGCGCTCGGCAAGCTCGGTGTCCACGCGTACCTTGATGCCGCCAAGGAACTCCTTGATGATCTCCGGCGTGACGATCAGCTTCTCGGTGCGGCCTTCGGCTACCTTACGAGCAAGCTTGCGGCAGACCGTGCCGATCAACTGCTCCAGCCGCCGGACGCCGGCCTCACGCGTGTAATGACGCGCAATCATGCCAATGCTTGCCGTCGGGAACTCGATCATCTCCGCAGGAAGTCCGTTTTCCTTGATCTGCCGTGGGACCAGATACTTTTCCGCGATGTTGACCTTCTCCTCTTCCGTATAGCCGGTAAGTTCGATGATTTCCATGCGATCGAGCAGAGGCGCCGGGATCGGGTCAAGCTGGTTGGCCGTGCAGATGAACAGCACCTTGCTTAGATCGAACGGCTGATCGAGATAGTTGTCGCGGAAAGTATTGTTCTGCTCAGGATCAAGCGTCTCCAGGAGAGCCGAGGAAGGGTCGCCACGGAAGTCACGCCCGAGTTTATCGATCTCATCCAGCATGAAGACCGGATCGTTGACCTCAACCCGCTTCAGGTGCTGAATGATCTGCCCCGGCAGCGCGCCGATGTATGTCCGGCGATGCCCGCGAATCTCCGCCTCGTCGTGCATGCCGCCGAGCGAAATACGGCTGAACTTGCGGCCTAGAGCACGCGCGATGCTGCGCCCCAGCGAGGTTTTGCCCACGCCCGGAGGTCCGACGAAGCAAAGGATTGGCCCCTTCATGTCCGGCTTCAACCGCCGCACACTCAGGTAATCCAGAATGCGATCCTTCACCTTCGTCAAGCCGTAGTGGTCCTCGTCGAGGAATTCTTTGGCCTTCAAGATGTCGACCTCGCCGGCCGTGCTCTTGCTCCATGGCAACACCGCCAGCCACTCGACGTAGTTCCGCGTCAGCGAATAATCCGCCGCCGCTGGGTTCATGCGGCTGAGGCGGCCGAGCTCCTTCAGGGCGTCCTTCTTTGTCTCCTCTGGCATGCCCGCGGCTTCGATCTTCTCTTTCAGATCGGCGATGTCTTTCTGCGTGTCGTCCTGGTCGCCGAGTTCCTTCTGGATCGCCTTCATCTGCTCGCGCAGGTAGTAGTCGCGCTGCGAGGACTGCACGGAGTCCTGCACCTCGCTCTGGATCTTGTTGCGCAACTGCTGCACCTCAAGCTCCTTCGCCAGATGGCTGTTAATTTTCTCCAGCCGCGACTTCACGTCCGGTGTCTCCAGCAGCTCCTGCTTTTCGGTCGTCGATAAGAACGGAAGGCTTGATGCGATGAAGTCCGAAAGGCGGCTCGCATCCTCAATGTTGATCGCAATCGTTTGCAGATCGTCCGAGAGGGTTGACGAAGAGGTTACGATCTCCTGAAACTGTCCGAGGACATTGCGCTGCATCGCCTCCGCTTCGGGAGAGGCCTCTGGTTCAATCTCATCCAACGGCTCGCACTCGGCCATAAGAAATGGCTGCGTCTGGCTGTAGTTGGTGATCTTTACGCGCTCCGTGCCTTCGGTGAACACAAAAAGGCTCTGGTTCGGCATCTTCACGACCTTATGCACGGTCGCGCGGGTGCCGATTACGTGCAAATCGGAGCCATCTGGCACGTCCTGGCGGGCGTCTTTCTGCGCTACGACCAGGATTGTCTTCTCCTCACCCAGCGACTGGATTAGCTGGATTGAACTCTCGCGACCCACCGTCAGAGGGAGAACTGCATGCGGGAAAAGAACCGTATCTCTAACCGGGAGAACGGGATACGACTTACCTTTATCGGCTCCGCCTTTGGCTTCCGAGGGCTTGATGACGCTTACAAATTCATTTGGCATGTGAGTCAACCTCTATCAACTTTCATGAATAGGATGCACTATCATCCCATCCGGTCGCAAATCCTGCCACCGAGCACTAAAACCTTGGCCTAAGCTCTTCTCTTACTAAGACGTCATCGGCAGGTATAGCAACAGGCTTCAAGAGATAAAACGTATAAATTTTCCATAGAGTTCAATCGAGAACGCCTGGAAACTGCTCTCCATTGCGTTCGCTCGATATTCCCGCTACGCTTAAC
>Ga0302315_10001226_pt1 | contig 26629 bp, 13 predicted proteins | sample III_Palsa_N3_1_FD_200532 | JGI IMG/M metagenome (GOLD analysis project Ga0302315, IMG submission 200532) | Peat permafrost microbial communities from Stordalen Mire near Abisko, Sweden - III_Palsa_N3_1 | ecosystem: Environmental > Terrestrial > Soil > Palsa > Peat permafrost | place: Sweden...
GCGAATGACCTCGATCTCAGAGGCGACGCCGAAGGCCTCGCGTGTGCGGTCGCAAAGATGACTGGAGATGGCGGTAACGCCATCGGACTGTTCAATACCGAATTTGGTAATCGGAAGATACGAGCGGTCCAGACCGACAAGAGTAATGTCAGTGCCATGCAGCGTAGTAATGAACGGCAGACGGTGGCCGCGTGACGCCAGCATCTGCCGTGCAAGCAACGCGCTCACCGAGTGCGGAATGGCGTAGTGAACATGCAGCAGGTCGAGCGAATAGAACTCGGCGACCTCAGCCATGCGCGTCGCCAACGCCAGATCGTAGGGCGGGTGCTCAAAGAGCGGGTAGTTGGTAACCGCCACTTCATGAAAATGAATGTTGCCTTCGCGGCCGGTGAGACGGAAGGGCTGGGAGTAGGTGATGAAGTGAATATCGTGACCGCGAGCCGCAAGCTCGATACCAAGTTCGGTAGCGACCACACCGCTGCCGCCATACGTGGGATAACAGGTAATGCCGATTTTCATAAACGTCCTGAGTCCATCATCGCTCCCCGAAGCGTCCCTCTCCGGGTACCGGTAAAACTTTTACAAAATCTTTTCGTGACCGGTGTTCGGAACGAACTGACCAATCTCCCGCAAAGCGCCGATCCCACCGAGATTCCCATAGTTGATGAGCTGCGGAGCATTTGGATGCAGCGCAAGCTGAGGAACTTCGGCAAGCAGAGCCAGGCGCTCGACATCGCGATGTGTGCGAAGACGAGTCGTAACGCGATCCAGGTCTCTGTCGTTATAGCCAGGATGACAACACAGTTCAAACACTCCTTCCGCAGGCATCGCCTGCAGTATCTGACGAAGCGTCGGAGCATCGAGGTGGCCGGTAGCGGAGATGCCGATCGTTCCATCCGTGGTAAGAACCTGAGCATTGCGGATCTGAGGCTGATGCTCGAACTGGCTCTGAAGACGGCCAAGCAGCTTCACCTGAAGCCGGCGCAGACGATTCCCATGGCCCAGCCCCAGGCTCCACCCCTCCTCGAACGGATTCCGCACAGCACCGACCGAACACCGCTCCGCAAGATGCAGAAGCGGACGAGCGACCGCAGGAAAAAGGTGAGTATGTTTGTGAGTATCGATGTGGGTAACATCGATACCTGCGCGCTGAAGCTTCTGTACCTGAGCAAGCGCCTCGCGCTCAATATCATTCTCGCGAATGATGCCGCGAAGCAATGCCTGGACGAAGTCGATGAGCGAGGGACGGAAGGTCTTACCGTCAGCACCAAGGAGCGAGGGAATGCTTTCCGGATGAGACACAGGAACACCGTCAGTAAGGACAACATGACAGCCGACGCCAAGTGTCGGATTCGCGTGCGCAATGGCAACAGCATCGTCAAACGCCGTACCGGTAGCCATGAGAGTTGCTGAGGTAAGGACCTTTGCCTGATGAAGCTCCGCGATGGCGCGGTTAACACCCGTGGTAAGGCCAAAATCGTCCGCGTTGATAATGAGGCGGGTAGCCATTGAGGGGGGGGCGTGTCGCGGAGCGGCCTGGACTTCAGTAAAGCGAATCCATTGTGATGATGGAGAGCAACGGGAAAAATGGTGGGCAGTGAGGGACTCGAACCCCCGACATCCTGCTTGTAAGGCAGGCGCTCTAACCAACTGAGCTAACCGCCCGTTACGATTCCGAAGAACCAAATTCAGTGTATGGGAGCGATGCTCTGGATGCAACGTCTGAAGCCTGCCTACCCGGCAGTTTCCAACAGGAAACTCTAGCCGAGGGTGGACACCATGCCAGCTGATTCTGTTACACTTGCTTTGTCGACATTTTGGTATGGGTCTGGTGAGCATCGCGAACCAAAACCATTCCAGAACAACGACAATAGAACAGAGCAGAAGCTGCTGGATCGCTCATTCTAAGTGACATATCCAAGTTGCAGAAAATGCAATCTGGGGACGTAGCTCAGTTGGTTAGAGCGCTGCCCTGTCACGGCAGAGGTCGCGGGTTCGAGCCCCGTCGTCCCCGCCATACATTCCAAAAGACTTACGGAATATATGGGACCTTAGTGACAATCAAATCAGGACATAATACATGCTTGATCCCTCTTTGTGCCCACGCCGAGCACAATCATCTCAACAATCTTGCTCTTTGCGGCTCACTTGTGCCAGTTCACGGCCTGCGTGTAAACGTCGAGCGTGATCTTGCTATTGGCGTGTCTTAAAAGCTCCTGGACGGTCTTCACGTCTTCCCCATTGGCCTTCAGCAAGGTGCCGCTGAATGTGTGCCAGCTGATGTTCTTGTTAAAACCAGCCTTCTTTGCCGCTGGCTTGATGTAGCGCTTCAACGGGTTGTGCGGCCAGTAGGGACCCAATCACTATCGAGAGGGTAGGCGCAGGTTTTTCTCCAGCGCAGAAGGTTCTGCTCGACGCGGCGACCGGTTTACGGCTCTTCTAGCGGAAACTCGCTTAGAGAGCGCACCTTGGCTTGATCGGGTTTCTATTCGACCATTCGTACCGCATCGCGTGACTGAAGAGAGCGCTCATGATGCACGTTGATTATTTCCCAATCGTATCGATAATCTACATCTAAAAGCGATACAGATGGCCGTGGTGAGCCGCCGGTGAGGTGCCGTTATTCTGACGACCCCGGATCAGCACCTAAGTTACCAGCTCAGTATCCGAATGGCATGAGTCTTCTGTCAGGTATCGAGAACCAGGTGACGGCGTGGGGAACGCATGCTATCTGGAGGCCTGCGGAGGAGGCTGGCGACCGCCTCATTTCATTATCGAACTGGCACTACCCTGTGGTTGAGGCCCTGGGGACACATCGAAGGATTGCATCAGGCAGCAACGGTTGGCTGCTAAATTGCCCCAGCCTGTGCCGCTGCTTCCGATCGAACAGCGCGTCGACGGCTTTCCACCGCGCGACACGTTTTTTCTCCATGCCGGCCTGCGCGTAGACCTCCATCGTCGTGCTGATTTTTGTATGCCGCATCAACTCCTGTACAACCTCGACATCGTTGCCGGTTACGGACAGTGATGAACTGTAGGTGCGCCGGAACGTAACTCTTCGATCAACTTGAAGGGAACCAATGCTTCACAATCTGCGTACCCAACCTCACGCTTAAAGCTCTCAATAGGGCTCAACCTCTGCCTGAAAACGAACAATCGGAGAGAAGACCGTGAACCGACTCCTATTCGCCTTCGCTGTGGCCCTTGCGCCTGCGTCTGCCTTCGTCTTCGCTGCTGCCGCGAGAGCTCAAACCGATTGCACACCGCTCGCGGGCTTTGTACATGACTCTACGGCGGCCTCAATTCCTGGTGCTTCCATTCAGCTCGATTCATCTGTGCCCATCCTTGGCGATCCTTCCGGCCGGTTCCGCATAGCCTGCGTTCCTGCCGGCCATCACACGCTACACATTTCCTTCAGCGGTTTCGCTACCTTAAGTCTCGCCATAAGCTCTCCCCATGCGGTCGATCTCTCCATCACGCTGCAGCCCGAAGAAGTCGAGACAACCGTCGATGTCGGCAATAACGACGACAATCCCGCCGCTGCCAATTCGCCTACCAGCACCGGTCCAAGCCAAACCATTTCCGGCCAGCGCCTCCAGTCCCTCGCCGACGATCCGGACGACCTTCTCCGCGAGCTCCAGCAGATGGCCGCAGCCGCCGGCGGCAACCCCTCCAGCGCCGCCCTCTCCATCGACGGTTTTCAGAGCGGCGACAACAACGGCACACTCCCGCCCAAATCCTCCATCGCCTACATCAAGGTCAACCCCGATCTATTCTCCTCCGAGTACCGCAATCCTCCCTTTGGCGGCGGTCAGATCGAGGTCTATACCAAGCCTGGACAATCCACCTACCACGGCGCTCTTTTCGCCACCAACTCCAGCCCCTGGATGAACGCCCGCGACCCCTTTTCGGTTAGTCGCGCCTCCATCGGCAAGCAACGCTATGGCTTTGAGCTCACCGGCCCCATCCGCAAAAAAGGCTCCGACTTCATCCTCAACCTCGAGCACCGCTCCATTGACAACTTTGCTGCCGTCAACGCTATCGGCATCGACGCAGCGGGCAACCAGACCCCCATCCTCCAGAACGTCCCCGCACCGCAGCGTCTCTGGATAGGCATGGCCAAAGTCGACTGGCAGCTCAGCCCGAAGAATACCTTCATCACCAGCTTCAGTGCCTGGCATAAGCATCAGGAAAACGTGGGTGCCGGCGGCACCACGCTCGCCGAAGCCGCGAATGACAGCGAGGCTTACGACCACAACCTGCACCTCACCGATGTCACCACCATCTCCCCGAAGCTCATGCACGAAGCCCGCCTCGGCATCGAGTTTGACGGCAAGGATCAAACTCCTAATTCCCTCGATCCCCAGCTCCAGGTTGCCGGTGCGTTCACCTCGGGCGGCAGCACCAGCGGCTCGCTACGTGACCATGAGGTCGACCTTGAGTTTGACGACGACGCGATCCTCAGCCTCTCGAAACATCTCCTCAAGTTTGGTTCGCAGTTTGAATATCTTCGCGAGCGTCTCCGCTACTTCAACAACTTCAACGGCACATGGCTCTTTGGTGGCGGGACCGCCCCGGTCCTCGACGCCAACAACAACCCCACTGCTCAGACCCAGACCATCACCGGCGTCGAGCAGTACGTGCGCGCCCTCAACGGCTGGGCGGGCGGTGCTCCCACGGAATACTCCAACGCCGCCGGAAACCCCGCTATCAATATGACGCAGTATCGCGAAGCCCTCTTTTTTCAGGACGACTGGAAGATCCTGCCTAATCTTCACTTCGCCTGGGGCCTTCGTTACTACACTCAGAACAAGCCGGTGGTGCATAACAACTTCAATCCGCGCTTTGGCCTCGCCTGGTCGCCGGACAAGAAATCCACCTGGACGCTCCACGCCCACGCTGGCCTCTTTTCCGGCCGCTTCACCGCCCACAGCTACGCCCAGGTCCTCAACATGGACGGCACGCAGCGCATCACCAGCCTCGTCTACACGCCCGCCTGCTCCGGTGGCTTCGACCCCGGCACCTGCAACGCCTTCGCCAGCGCCACACCTGTTGAATCCATCCGCACCATTCAGCCCCACCTTCCGAACCTCTTCTACGGCATCGAAAACCTCGGCTTCAGTCACACTATCGCCAAAAGCTGGTCTGTCTCCGCCGACTACTACATCGCGCAGATGTGGCACTATACGCGCTCCGAAAACATCAACGCCCCCACCAACGATCAGCCCCTTGGCCCGCGTCCGCTTGCTCCCAACGTGAATATCCTGCAATGGCAGGACTCCGGACGAGGTTACGGCAACGTCATCTTCATGGGCGTCAACAACCAGTCCCTCAAGCACATCCAGTTCTTCCTCGGCTCGGTTCGCGTCCACATCATCGACGACACGAACGACGACCCCAACTTCACCCCGCAGCGCACCGGTTCCAACGTCGGCGAATATGCCATCCGCAACGGCAATCCGCTCTGGAATGTCTTCGGCAACACCACCGTCAAGCTACCATGGGCTCTGCAACTCAGCGGCAACCTTAATGCCTCCGGCGGCTCAATGTACAACATCACCACAGGCTTCGACAACAACGGCGACGGTAATTTTAACGACCGTCCCTTTTACGCCCCCACCGGCACACCTGTTTGCTCCGCTACCGTCAGCGCCCACTGTGCCTATGCCACACGATGGGGATTGCTGTCCACAACCGGTACCGGAGGTACGCTCCAGCGCAACGCAGGCACCATGCCCTGGACCTTCTATCTCGACACCAACCTCCAACGCACCTTCAAGCTCACCCGGAACCCCAAAGCTGACCACCCGCAGGCACTGACCGTCAACATTCGTAGCTCCAACATCCTGAATCACCTCAACGTCACGGCCGTAGGCGGCGTCCTTGGCTCGCCGCTCTTCGGCCAACCCTACTCCGGGGACAATGGCCGCCGCATCGAAGGCGGACTTCGCTACAGCTTCTAGGTGTGAAGTTTCAATAGGTTGTTGTCCATTCGATCGAGAACTGGGAAGCTAAAATTGCGAAGCAGCAGATGAACAGGAGATCTGGTTCAAGCTCAGCCGGAAGAGTGCGGCGAAGTGGGTCCGGCTATATCGGAACCATGGCGAAGACTTATTAGCGAGTTTCGAACGAAGTGCCGGATTCTTGTGGCCCGTGAAACCAACGAAACGAACTTTACCTTGTTGCTTCGCCGCGCTCAAGGCCTCAAATACCCATCAGATGCGTAGCACTTCTCTGGACCGTTGATGGCCAGCGGGTGATATTTCTTGTGCCGACTGCAGCAGAAACGATGTCAGGAACGACTTCCCTGCCCCTGTTGTGTCGGTCATCAACCCATGCGCCGCGGTTTAGGTTCAGGTAAGCGTGCCATGCATCGTTTCAAGGACGGCGAGGTATTCTTTGTCCAATTGCGGGTTTCAGTTCGATCCCCTGTCAACAGTGAACAGGAAAGACAGGTCGGTAGTCGAGGTGCCGCATGCCGGACAACGTCGCTTCTTCAATCCTGGAGGGCGGAAGTTGACGAGACGCTGGACAAGCCGGAAGGCCTAACGTAACTAACTGTCATTGGAAAAAGAGTGCGAGAACGTACTTTTGTCGGTTCCACGACGCGATCTCGAATGCGTATTGTTCTCCGTGCCCCCTTATCGCTTCCGAAGCGATTATCAAAACAAAAAAGTAGAACAGTGTGAGGCGATCAACGTGTTTGCAGCTGTTACGTGGCTAAAACTCTCAGGAGAGGTCTCAGATGGCGTTCCGTAGTATCCATAACAAAACAAGCCTTTAAAGCTAAAAAATGGGGAATCATTGTTCAGACTGTTCGCCTGGCTCGCTATTGTCTTTATGCTGGGTACACTGTCGATCTGCGCCCAACTCTCAGGCCGGCATGAGCGAAAAACTGTAAGCTCAAGGCCGAGGTGCTTATAGCATGATTGAGTATTCAAGCAGCGCACTCCGTTTGCGGGTAATTCGTTGCAGTCTTTCCTTTGTACTAGCCTGTTTGGGACTGATGATCCCTGCTTTCGGCCAGCAACCGCTTCAAACCCTTCTCGTCGGCGTCGACCGCCGCACCGTTACCAGCCTCAACGGAGACTGGCACTACCTCGTTGATCAATCTCCCGGCCGCGCTCTCTACACTTCGAACGGAGAGATCAACGACAAGAGCTACGCCATGAATACCCACCCCCACATCGTCGGTACCCACAATGAGGAGTACGACTTCGCTACTGCGCCTACTCTCAAAGTCCCCGGCGACTGGAACACCCAGGTTCCGCAACTTTTTAATTACGAGGGCGTCCTCTGGTACCAACGTGACTTCGATGCCCAGCCTAAACCCGGCACCCGCTCCTTTCTCCACGTTGGCGCCGCCAACTACCGGTCCCATGTTTGGGTCAACCAGAAGCGGGTCTGCGACCACGAAGGCGGCTACACTCCCTTCGACTGCGAAGTCACTGCCGTACTGCATGCCGGCTCCAACTTCGTCGTCATCGCCGTTGACGCCACTCGCCTCGTCGATGGCATTCCCTCCGTCGGCATCGACTGGTTCAACTATGGCGGCCTCACTCGCGACGTCTCTCTCGTTACCGTCCCCAAGGCCTTCATTGATGACTACGATGTACACCTCGCCCATGGCCCCAGGTTCGCGCCCGGCAACGCCGAGATCACAGGCTACGTCCACGTCCTCGACGCTCCAGCCGGAACAGCCGTCGCCATCGACATCCCTGAAGCAGGTGTTAAAACCACCGTCAGGACCGACATCGAAGGCAACGCGCCTTTTAGCGTTACGGCCACCAGGCTGACACTCTGGTCACCCGAATCTCCAAAGCTTTACAAAGTTATCCTAACTTCTGGCGATGACAATCTGACCGATGACATAGGATTCCGTGACATTCGCGTCGATGGTACCCGCATCCTGCTCAACGGCAAGGCAATTTTTCTGCAAGGTGCCAATATGCATGCAGAGGCTCCCATTCGCGGAGGCCGCGTCAACACCGACCAAGACGTCTCCACCATTTTCGACTATCTAAAGGACATGAACGCCAACTTCGTTCGTCTTGCTCACTATCCCCACGACGAACGTATGGAGCGCGCCGCCGACCGCGATGGCATCATGATCTGGTCTGAAATACCCAATTGGCAGCGCATCTCCTTTGATAATCCCGAGGTCTACGCCAAAGACGTCGTAATGCTCAAAGAGATGATCCGACGTGACCGCAACAAGGCCTCCGTCATCCTCTGGTCCATCTCTAACGAGACACACAACAGCCCCATCCGCACCAGGTTCCTCACCGACCTGGCCAACGAAGCCCGCAAGCTCGATCCCACCCGCCCTATTACCTCCGCCATCCTCGGGCCTAAACTCAACGGCACAGACATGGTCAACAATGATCCTCTCTGCGACGCGCTCGACGTCATTGGCCAGAACGAGTATGTCGGTTGGTATGAGGAGTCCCCCGAAGACGCCGATAGGATCCACTGGAGCTTCCCGCAAAAGCCCGTCATTATGAGCGAGTTCGGTGCCGAAGCCGAGTATGGTAACCACGGCGCAACGAACCAGCGCTGGACTGAAGAGCAACAGGTCTACGTCTTCCAGCACCAGTTCGTCATGCTCAACAAAATCCCTCAGCTCCGTGGTATCACTCCATGGATCCTTGTAGACTTCCGTTCCCCCACGCGAAACATTCCCAAGTTACAGGATGGATACAACCGCAAAGGACTGATCTCAGAAGACGGTAAAAAAAAACAGGCATTCGAGCTTTTCCAGCAGGTCTACAAAGATCACTCCGTGGGCAAGCCTGAATAGGATGCGGGCATAACAGACCCCACTCCTATGGGCGCCGAAGACCGCGAACCGGACCAGATTGGAGTAGATATATGCGATGGCGTTTTTATGCAGTACTCAGGAACATCACTGACCGATGCGATGATGTCCACAGGTAACTCCGGCGTTGGAAGACTTGAAGATACCAAATAGCCAGCCGCTACTAAAGCACAAAATGCCGTTGCGATTGAAGCGACCAAAAAAGTCTTCGATGTAATGTCATGGCTTGGCGTCCGGCAACGCTGCACAGTACAACCGCAGAGTTGCGGCTGTGCATCCTGCCGGAGTTTGGCGACCTCTAGCTCGGAGATCGAACGGCATACCTGCTCCCACTTTCTCGAAAGCTGGCCAAGAAGTTCTCGCGCGCCGTTGTGCCTTCTACCCGGTTAGGATCCTGTCGCCTAGAGAACATTCACGGTCTGTTCATATTCCTGTACTAATAGCAGATGACTAACCTAGCCTCCTCGATCAAGCCGTCTGATCGGACTCGCGTACTATCTGCAAATCGCCAAGCCAAAATGGCTGGCTCGGCCCATGCCTATGTCCGTGGAAATACTTTGAAGTTTTACGAATGGCTGCGAACGAACTCTTCCCGGGCGATACCAGAGGGGCCGCCCGTTTGGATCTGCGGAGATTGCCATGTGGGAAATATTGGTCCTCTCGCAGATTCGGATGGCAACATCGAGATCCAAATCAGGGACTTAGATCAGACGGTACTTGGTAATCCGGCACACGATTTGGTCCGTTTGGCGCTGTCACTCGCGACCGCCGCACGAGGGTCCGACCTCCCTGGAGTTACAGTCGTCAAAATGATGGAGCACATGATCGATGGCTACGAACAATCGCTCAAAACCCCTAAAAAGGAGCCGAAGGCGAAGGGAGATGCCCTCGAGCCAATACGGGCCGTACTCGATCAGTCACGCCATCGGCGGTGGCATCATCTTGCAGAAGAGCGAATTGAAGATGTTCGACCTGAAATTCCACTGGGAAAGCGATTCTGGACATTAGAGAAGCGAGAGCGGGTCGCGATCGAAAATCTGTTTAAGGACGAGTCCGTCGCGAGCAAGATCCTGGAATTCAAGGGTAAGAAACCCGGAACTAAGATTGCAGTTGTGGACGCCGCGTACTGGATGAAAGGCTGCAGCTCCCTAGGACGCCTTCGGTATGCAGTTCTTCTGGGAATCGAAAAAAGAAGCGACCGCAGTTATTGCCTGATCGATCTCAAGGAGGCTACATCCGCCTTGGCGCCGCAGGGCAGGATGTCAGTAAAAAACGACGCCCAGAGGGTGGTGATCGGTGCAACTCAGCTCTCACCGAACCTTGGACAGCGCATGCTAGCGGTGAAGCTGCTCAACAAGGACCTGGTGATGCGTGAACTAATGCCCCAGGATCTCAAATTTGACCTCGATCGTCTGACACAGGATCAGGCAGTCGCCGCGTCACGCTATCTAGCCGGAGTCGTGGGAAAAGCCCATGGAAGGCAGATGGACATGAAGACCAGAGCGTCGTGGTTGGCAAAACTGAAAAAGCAACACTCGAAAAGCCTCGAAGCTCCGAGCTGGCTCTGGTCGAGCGTCGTTGCGCTCATTGCCGACCATGAAACAGCGTATCTCGAACACTGCCGGCAGTACGCCTCTGTCTCGTGAAAGACGAGGGTATTCCTTTTGTCATAGCTGTTTCTTGTGTGCAACTAGGCTCTGGCGCTCCTTTTCGCATCCTTCTACATATAAGGAGAACTACCCATGGCACTCAAGGATGTTTTGATCGACGAACTTCGCGATATGTACAGTGCCGAAAACCAACTGGTGAAGGCTCTACCAAAGCTGGCAAAGGGAGCCAAGAGTCCCAAATTGAAGCAGCTCTTCGCAGCCCATCTTGAGGAAACCAAGCGGCAGGTCGAACGGCTCAAGAAGGTCTTCCTTGACCTTGGAGAGAAGCCAACCGGGCAGCACTGCAATGGAATGGAAGGCGTCATTGAAGAGAGCAAAGAGGCTTTAGAAAAAGATGAGGAAGGCGCATCCTTTGATTCTGGATTGATCGGAGCTGCCTTACGGACCGAACATTATGAAATCGCTGGCTATGAAGCCTGCATCTCTATGGCGACGATGCTCGGAATGACGAAGATCGCCAAGCTTCTGAACTCTAATTTGAAAGAAGAGCTCGGCGCAGCCAGGAAGATTACAGCCGCCGGAGCGCCGATCATGAAGCAGAGTGCCGCTGAGCCAGAAGAGCCGAAGAAGCCGAAGACTGGCAAAGAAAAGTACTCAGCCAAAAAGAGTAAAGAGGACGAAGCAAAAGCAGCTCCTGATCTCGAGAACCCCAGCAGTGCAATGTAATTGAAACCTTTCTAGGAGACCCTGCTACGGCAGGGTCTTCGTGTTGGAGGCAAGATATATGAAAGACGCACCGATCGAGATCACTACTCGAACCACAAATGATTGGTTCGGAAGGTTCGCTGCATCCTCCTCCGGCTGGTTGGGTTCGAAGTGGGCATTCGCGGGGGCAGGGCTGGTCATCGCTCTTTGGGCGACAACTGGTCCTTTGTTTCGCTTCTCAGATACCTGGCAACTTGTGATCAACACGGGGACAACGATCATCACGTTCCTGATGGTGTTTCTTATCCAGAACACACAAAATCGAGATGCCCGTGCGATCAACCTGAAACTGAACGAACTGATCAGGGCCGTGGACAAGGCGCAAGATCAAATGATCGATATCGAGAATCTCAGCGACTCGGAGTTTGATGAGCTTCAGTTGCGCTACGAAAAGATTCGAGCGGAGTGTGATGACCGACAGAAGAAGAATGGTTCGAGACCAAAAGCTCCATCCTGACTATATTTGAATCCTGTACTGAGGCTCTCCCTGCTTCTGTCATCGGACGCAACGCCGGAGTTGGCTTCGACTTCTTTAGCCTGGATGCGCGGTTGAGCCGTGCGTTTGCCCTGACAGGGCGTATCAGACTGGAGGAAATGGCCGAAGCGCTTAACTCGCTCAACCGTCGCAATGACATGATTCCGAACGCCACATGGGGACAGGAACATATCCGACCACGCCGAACCTTCGGACAAGCTATCGCTGTGGGCGACCCTGGCAGCGCCCAGCTGCGGCAAGAATTACCTTCTAGCATTCGCAAAGGTCTCGCCCCCTGTCTCAGTATGTAAACCTCCTCAACGAGCTGGCGTTCCCGGTTCGATTTGTGCCATTGAGCAATACAGAGAGACTGGAACAAGAAGATCCAGAATGTCCCTGGTAAGAGATGTTAATCGGAGCAGGTAGTGAACCTGCGCCGACAGATCGAAGTGTTGTGGCGAACGGCAGCGCAGGCGTACAAAGAAGCGGAGATCGTGGAGCAGACGTACTCCTACCTGATCTTCTTGCCAATGTCCTTCATCGTCGCCCGGTTCGTTACCGTTTATCGGTAACCGAGACTACTGTGACTGGTCCGATCAGGCCGGATTCAAGCGGCGTTTGGGGAAGCGTCGAGAAACCTCCGCTGTTCGCACCACCGATGTGTGGCGCAAGGTCGGGATTCTGCCACGGAGTGGGAGGCGTGGCGGCTCGGGCATTTGTACCAGCGCGCGTGGGTGGAGCGTTGGTACCGCCTCTTGCGGGCGGTCCAGGAGACAGTATTCTCTTGCCCTCGGGAAGCAGACGGTCGCCGATCTGCCGATTGCTCCATTCGTTGGTCACTTTAATCTCAAGCTGATTTATACCCGGCTTAAGTGCTGTGGTTACGTCTATCTTGTAGGGAACCTTCCATAAGATTCCCAGTGATTTTCCATTGACGGAAACCTCAGCCAGATCCATGACGGTACCAAGGTCGAGCAGGATCTTTGCCCCGGGATGGAACCAGGACTGCGGTGCCTGGAGTGTTCTGGTGTAGGTGGCAGTCCCGGAAAAGTACTTTACGCCGTCCTGCGAGTTATCCGTCCACGATTCCAGCTTAGCCAACTGAATCTTTGCCGGAGCGCCGAGGTTGGGTTGGAAGCTCAGGTTCCATGGTCCGTTCACCGCCTGGAGCGTTGTGCTCACGGCCCGTGGCTCCACTCGCGATGGAGCTATTGCTGCGTGGCGGAAGACGACGAAGACAGCTTCGCGTTCCGCCAAGTGTAAGGGCACAGTAGTACGTCCGTCAGCAATCAGGTAACCTGCAGGCTCACTAACCCCGGTATCGGGATGCCATATCTCCGCTTCCTTCCCGCTTATGCGGAAGCGGGCTTCTACCTCCTGCGGAGAGTCGGTCTGGTTCGAGACGAAGTAGACGTCGGAGTCGTCAAGATGACGATGAATCCACACGAGTTCGGAGTCCATCAGTTGCCTGGCATCGAAGTCCCGGTAAACATTCTCCCTCGATAGCACCTCGGTGAGCGGCAGACCCCACATCAACATACCCTTGCCATACGCATGTTGTGTGTCGGTGAAGCCGTCGGTGTTGCCCCAGACATCTGTGGCCATTTGTTGCATTTCTTTATCGGCGTTCGGATATCCGACGAGGCTCGGCGACTGCAGTGGACGTTGACCTACAACAGTCGCACCCGCAGCTACTAACTCGTGAATCTTGTGCAGCACCTCCGGAGTCATTCGGTTCGTCTCCGGCAACACCAGTACGCGATAGCTCATACCATCGGACAGGACGAGGCGGCCATCGTCGCTTACTGACATCTGGTGCAGCAGGATATCTGTATTCACATAGTCGTAGTCGTAGCCTTTTGATGGAGTGGGTTGAAGTCCGGCACCCCAGAATGGCATGGTCGAGGGAGCACCCTCAGGCAACAGGTAGGCGAGGTCTGCTACGAAACGTCCCTGTTGCAGAAGGTACGAGGTGCGAGCCACATAGGTCATGAAGGGTTTGGCTTGCTCTGCCCATGTGATGTTGCGGTTGATATGCGTTCCCACCATGGTGTTGCCAGGTTTGGTATCGAGTGGCTGCTGCGCAGAGGTGTGGAAGACGAGCCTATTGACTCCCTGGGCAAACCAGAAGTCAGCGATCTTTTTCAGCGTATAGGGAGATTCGTAGCTGCCGCCAGTGTAGGACTCGGAGGCAACGATGGGCTTGCCGTAGACGTGGGCCGCAGAGGCTGCGCCACGATTGTCGACATAGTACATCGATTCCGGATGAAGTGCGTGGACCCAGAACTCAGCCATCGGAATGTCCACTTTGCTCTTGTTCAACAGAGTATCTTCGGGAATCTCTAACGCAACTCCGGATGCTTCGGAGTAAGATCTCATTCCTCTTTGCTTCAGCTCCTTCTCCATGGTGCCGTAGAAGTTGTCGGCGAACATGTCGGCGAGAGTCCGGCGGAAGTCCCAAAGGAACCGGTCGCTTACATCCGAGCTTTGCACGACGTGGCCGGCAAGCACAGGTAGGTACGGAGTCGGATCATAGCCTCGGCGCTTATGAAACTCGCTAATCATATCGTCGGTCCAGTTCTGCATGCCAGCTTCCCAGCTATCCATCGTCATATACTGCAGCTCTTTGCCAACGAGTGGCCCAAGGCTCTGCGCGATGGGATCCATGTAGCCGTGAAAGTATTTTTCAACAAATCCAGCATTGAGCTTATCGACCTCAAGCCCTGATCCTGCCGGAACAGAGGGGCGGTTTCTGGCTCCTGTCAGAGCGTAGCCCATCCGCAGGATGGTCCATTTGCCAGCTGGCACCTCCCAGTTCAGTCTTCCGTCTTTGGCCATCTTCGAGGTGAGATTAATAATGGTTGAACTCTGAATCTCTGCGGCATCCGAGGTGGCCGGTGTCGGCACAACATGGTACACATTCATCAGGCTGCCGAAGGCGCCTTTGTCTTCCCATCGATTCACTCGCGCATCGGAATAAAGCATTGCCTCCGTGATGGAATATTCTGCTGCGGGCATAATGGGAGCGCCTTCAATCACCGCAGCCGGTCTGAGCGGTGCACCGGATAACTCCACGCGATAGAAACGCGCGGTTGTTGCGGGAAAGGCAAATGTACGGATGGGAGCTCCATGATAGCCCTGCGGCCCAGGCATGACGGCAAGCGTACGAAAGCTCTGTCCGTCATCGCTTGCCAATACACGGCCCACAGGTATGCCTCCGCGGCTGCCTAAAGTGAAGGCTCGGGCGGTAAAGGGTTGCGCAAACTCAAACTGCAGCCACGCCGGGGATCCGTCCTTAGGGGCAACGATGGTCGTTGCTGTATTCAGATTATTGTCCAGCAGCGCTGTGGCATCGATCGGTCCAGCGTTCGACGTCACCTTCGGCTTCAGATTCGTCACCAGCACCTCTTCGGCAGGAGTGCGATAGGCCAGTACGGCGCTGTCTCCATAAAATGTGGGAGGAGCCGCAGCATCTGCCGAACGGCGGCCTCCGCCTGATAAATCCCTTACGGGACCTTCATTCGAAGGCGGCTGAGGCAACTTCCCGGAGAAATTCAGCGGGCCTTCTACGGCGGTCTCGCTCCACACCAGCCGCTTCATTGCCTCTTCTGGTTTTACCCAGGGGCCACCGGCCTCACTCCAGCCAGGAGAACTGAAGATCGACATCTCGAGACCCAGACGATTGCCCTCAATAGCAGAATGATGGACTGCGTCGTACCACTCGGGGATTCCAAAATTTATCTTCTTCTCCACGGTCTGGCCACCGCCCGATGCAACATCTACCAGTTGAAAGCCGCCGATACCAACGCGGCTCATCCACTCCAGGTCCTTCGTGATGCCGTCTTTCGTGACGTTGCCATTGGTCCAGTGCCACCAGGCACGAGGTTTAGCAGCCTCCGGAGGACTTCTAAATCCCCGTTCCAGTGGATCGACCGAATTCTGTGCCATAGCCAGACTGATAATGGCAAACAATCCTGCGATGGTTGCAGCAAACGTTTTTGGCTTAACTGTTTTCTTCATGGGTTCTCTTCCTTTGGCGTTCAATGTAGCTGTACATGGACTGGTTTCAATGAAAGAAAGAAAAGTCGTTGGAAACAAGGCTTTCAGAGATCGGCATAAGATCAGCAACCTGAGCAGCAATACAACTTATAAAGCACCAGAATTTCCTTGTTTTAAGTGACCGGCCGGATCGGTGGCTCCAAAATGCAGTGGAGCCACCGATCCGGCCTTAGAAGGTTAGTTTCAGTGCAAGTTGAATGTTACGAGGATCATTTGTCTGTGCGAAGTTGGTCAGCGACCCGAAAGCTGCGTCGTTCACGTTCGTGTCCGGCGCTCCGAACTGAGGAGTATTGACCAGATTGAAGGATTCAGCGCGAAACTCAAGCTTTAGCCTGTCATAAATAGGAAATGATTTGAAAAGCGAAAGGTTGACATTTGGTGGAATCCTGCTTCGCAAGCCACCAAAATACGGGGTGGTGTTGTTAAGGGTAAATGGCTGATTGATAGCCCAGACTGGTTGCTCGCTCCCCACGCAATTCTGCAGCGCACCACTGACCGTGACGGTGCAGGTATTGAATGCATGAGATGCTGTCGGGTTGGAAATATTAGGATTGAGGCCTGTTGACTGGACACCCGTGGGGGCCGCGTAGAGCTCTCCCGAAGAAGCAGTCAGGATGAGATTCAAAGACCATCCACCGAGACTTTGCTTCAGGATCCGATTTGGACTATTCGCGAAGAACGGCATGTTATATCCCGATGAAATTGTCAAAACTGAGGAAGAGATTCCAATAGGATAACTATTTACCTGCAAAATTGCGACGGCTGAAACGTACCTGAGCAGAAGCAAATATGTCAAGTAATCGAAAACACTTGACACCCAGGCGGCCGGATGAATATATATTTTTGCGTGTTCAATTTTTGAAACTTTTTCTCAATTGAAATAACGATAAGCTGGTTCGATCTTCCAATTTGGGACAAATCTCTTTGGAATCAATTGCGGCGATTGTTATCGTACGGGAGGTCACAACGCTGATGAACACAGGGAAAATTACTCTCGTCAGATCGGTGCTGCTTGCCATGGTTCTCCAGGGGAGTTCCATGGCCCGGTCGCAGGCCACAATGTCCCCTCAGGATCGCCAAGAGTATCTGCAAAAACTCCAGCAGATTCTGCCTACGGACCCATCCTTCGATGCGTGGCTGAAGAAGACAAACGCGTTGCCGACGGACTTTAATACGCTGCCGAGGAGCAACAGTCTTCCCGATCCACTGAAGTTCCTGGATGGGCATACCGTGCGCACGGCAACTCAATGGCCAGCACGCAGGGAGGAGATCGAGAGCCTGTCCCAGAAGTACGTCTGGGGAGTTCCCGCCGAAACCTAAGATCGATCACACGATCATTCTCGACGAAAAACACGAGATCGGCTATACCGTTCGTAATCTTCGGCTGGAGTTTGGCCCGGAGAGTAAAGGAACGATGCGAATTCGAGTCGTGATTCCCGACGGCAGCGGACCGTTTCCGGCGTTGATTAGTTCCGATCTGCTGGGATGGGCGCCTTCGTTGATTCGTCGTGGCTACATCTCCGCGGGCTACGCCGGCAACGACGCCATGGACGATGCCGATGCACTGGTGCACCTTTATCCGGAGTATGACCTCGCCCTACTGCCGCGCCGCGCCTGGGCCACGAGTCTGGTGGTGGACTATTCGACTTTATGAACGGCGCCAGCTACAGCATGCGGCCGCCGCCTGATGCTTTGTCTGAGTTCAAGATTGAAACCTCGAACTTCAGCGCAGAGTTCGGTTACTCAGCGGGGGCTGTACTAAACGCGAGCATTAAATCCGGCACTAACAATATTCATGGTTCCTTTTGGGAATATATTCGCAACACCGCGCTGGACTCGAAAGACTGGGACCCCCTTACGGTTCCCAAATACATCGAGAACCAGTTCGGTGCTACGCTCGGCTTCCCGATCCTTCGAAACAAACTGTTTTACTTTGGCGACATCGAAGCGAATCGAATTGTCTTCGGTTCAACCAGCACTTCAAGCGTGCCCACAAGCCTGCGCCAAGGGAGGTTTACCCAATTGCTGAATCCTGCGCTTACTGCTTCCGCTCAGCCGATTCAGCTCTACCAGCCAAACTCTAGCGGTACTGCCAACCTTCAGTGCCCTGGCCAGAAGAATGTCTTCTGGCCAGGGCAGTTCGACAGTGTCGCGCTCAACATTCTGAAGCTCTATCCATCACCCAACGCAAACGGCGGCAATCTGACAAATAATTTCACGACGACCGTCAGTGATAAAAGCAATACGATCCAGTGGGATCAACGCGTGGACTGGAACATCAGCGCAAAGGATCAGAACGAATGCGTATAAACAGACGGGATCAATTGAGCACAAACAACTCTCCTAAGACGACCACTTCCAGGTTTCATCCTCAGTGAATGCTTCCGGGAACGTCGAAAGAGTTGTCACAGATTGGAGAAGCGCTCTCTGAATAACCCCATTCATGAGAGACTCCAGCCGAGCCTGTCTCCAGACCTGCGCAAGCTCGTCTACTGGACGTGGGAGTGAAGTGTAACTCCCGACATCCTGCGCTGCCCTCTCAGCGAAGGCGGCGAAATCCCGCTCGTTTGCCCTCCTCAATTGTGCGAGCATCCCAGGCTCTTCCGCGTCCACGATGCGTTGAGCCACCTTCGCCTCGATTCTGCCCGCTCCGAATCCGATGCCTGCACCGAGACCACCGAAGATACCGCCGAAGAGTGCAGCTGCAGCAAGCCCGCTCGTGAGAGAGTTTCCCTCAGCGGCGTTGATCAGGAACTGTCCGAGCACATCGCCGGCACTGCCGACGAAGCTGCCTGCTAACACGTTGGCGAAGAGCCCTACGCTGGTTCTCAGCCCTGCGGTTGCGAGACCCACTCCATAGAAGATACCGCCGGTCACTCCGCCAATCGCTCCTCCTATGGCGGTTTGTATACCCCAGTCCTTCCAGCTGAAACTATCGTTGGGATGCGATGCCGCGTAGGCGGTGGCGCTGATTCCGGCGGCGACTAATGCTCCTCCGATGATCGAGGTGCCGAGTGCCGCGGTACTCGCGCTAACGCCAAGGAAGGCAACTACAGGTACAGCGGTCCCGCAACTTACGACTATGACCCCTATTGCCAGGATCGCGAGACCGACTACGAGGCCCCATTTCCAGGCGGCCCAGTGTCCTGTTGGATCGACGTATCGTATCGGATTGTTCAACTCGAAGGCATAGCGGTTAAAGACTCCAGCCTGAGTCAACTCCAGCCCGCCAGGCTGATTATCCGGCGTAAGGAAACGACCAGTGAGTGGGTCATAGTATCTCGCACCGAAATAGTACAAGTTAGCTCCCTTGTTCCATCCGCGGCTCTCATAGAGGGTCGCCGGTGCCGACGAGCCCTGGAGAAGCACGAACTCGCCATAGCCGGAGTAGCCGATCGTAGTACTCAGAATGCCTGCGGAGTTAAAGACATGAGTGATATTTCCCTTGTGATCGCGACGCAGATATTGAGTCTCCGTCTCCGCGCCCGTTGAGACGCTTGCAAGGGGTCCTCGACCATCACGCAGGCTTAGCGTGACGGAAGTAGAGCCATCGGGGGCTCGCGTGACTTCATACTCGGGGCTTACATAAACAGCCGTTGTCCCATTGTTGTTGATCTGACGCAACCGTCTGCCGCGATAGTCATTGAGCATCTCGCTTACCGTCGCTCCGCTGGAGGAAATTACACGGCGCAGAAATCCGAGACTGTCATATTCGAAGCTTTGCGTGACTCCGTCCGCAGTTCGTTTGTTCGTCCTTCCGCAGGCGTCTGCCGTAGCTGAGTAGACTTCTACGCCCTTGTTTGTGCCACGGAACGCGAAGTGTGCATGAAAGCTGAACTGAACCTGCTCCTTCTGCGTTAGATTGCTGGACGCATCGTATTCATAGGTAGCAGGTGCAAAGCCTGGTGTGGTTGCCGCAGTGAGTCGCTGATTGGCATACGTAAAGCTCTTGGGGGCGGGGCCATCCTTGCCAATATGAAGAATCTGGCTCAGCAGATCGTACTCGTATGCCTCACTAAGAACCGTACCTTCGCTGTTACTGACAATCTCGTTGTACAGCTGCCCGGACGGGTTGAAGGTGAAATCTGCAACGACCGCACCTCCGTCGACGGCCCCCTTTCCATAGATGAGCCGCGACGGAGCTCCTGTCGGATGATAGGAGTCCAGCGGCAGACTGACCTGAGTTTTAGATACCGAAGCGCCGGCAAGGTCGATCTGAGTTAATTGGCTGTATGCGTAGCCGCGATGGATGACGCTCCGGTCCGGCAAGGTCTGCTGCACGATCCGTCTCTGCGGATCAAAGAGAGAGCTGGTCAGAAAGGAGGCAGGCTCGCCGGAGAGGAACAGCTCTGTCCCCACGTTGTTTCCGTAACGATCGTAGCTGTGCGTATAACGTGAAGAGATCGTGTGGTCGGGGCCTTCGAGCGTGGCCTGTGTCATGTGTCCAATGTTTTCCGGCGCCCCCGCATCGTAGACGAGGTGAACGGTCGTCCCGTCACTCAGGCTTTGTTTGACCAGGCGTCCGATGGCGTCGTAGCTGAAGAGGATTATTGCGAGCGACGCGTCCGTCTGACGCGAGAGGTTGCCGGTCACCGGATCGTACTCGTACCGGATGGCCTTGATCTCAGGATTGGACGTAGTGTTCTGGTCTGGATTATCCATCATCCGTTGACGATCGAGTGAATCGTAGACGGTCGTGTTGGAGACGCCAGCTGGATTCGACAGGGTGGGTGGGTCCGTGGTTCCGACAAGCCGCGCCAGCCGATCGAATTGGAAGAGACTGGTTGCGTCTCCATCAGCGGGAACGATGGTGCGGCGCACCTTATCCTGCGAATCGTAAAAGTGATGCTCCTGAACCTGGACATAGGCTGCGCTGGAGCCAGCGGCCTGGGTTATCGTCACACGCCCACCCTGCCCATAGGACCATGTGGTAACCGAGTACTGCTGGCCCTGAGCGCCAGCTGGGTCCTGACGTTGGATCGGCCTGCCAAGAACGTCGTAGGAGATCAATGCGAAGATGGCCGCCGAGTAGTCAGTCGAATCTGTAGAGAAGAATGGCAGACTCTGCTGCACCGGTTTTCCGTCGGCGTTGTAATTCGTCAAAACAAGAGCATTGCCGGCGCTCTGACCAGTCTGGCGTATCGTCTCCCGCTCAAGCGTGAGCCCGTCAATGTACGAGCGTTTCCAGACAAAATCTCTGGCCGAACTGTCGGGAAACGACTGCAAGGACGCGACCTCACGGTAAAGTCCTCCCGAATCATCATTCAGATAGGCGGTGGTTTCGAGGGTAAGGACAGATGCGTCTTGAAAGATTTTCCTGAGATCGGACGAACCCGTGACCAGGGCGGTGAGTTGGCTGGGGTCGGAGGATACGGTGGCGGAAGGAACCGGGCCCTGAGATGAAACTACCCTTCCGAAGCCGTCGAGACCTCTGATAAATACGGACCCGTTGGGATCGCGGCGCGCGACCTCCACGCCGAACCTCGGGTCGTACCCATAGGACGTGGTGAGAGCCGCTCCATCATTCGTCGGGGGCAGAGTGACCTTCATTTTGAAGGTCTGGTACTGCAGGTCGTACTCGGTCGTCGTGACGGAGCCGCTTGGCCCTGTCTCTGCGATCCGGTTTCCATAGGAGTCGTAGGTGTAAGCCGTGGTCAGAAAGACATTGTTCGTATCGTCCCAGGACGCTTTCGAAGCGAGGTTATAACTGGAACTTGCGAAAGTCTGTTGTTCCAGCCGTAGATCGCCAGGCAAAAACTTCGTCACATCCGGATCATTCACATGGTCGCTGACCTTTGCATAGAGAAGAAGGCCCAGCACCCATCCGCCATCGAGGAGGATGTCGTTCTGATAAAGATTGTGGCGGTACACTACCTCATCCTCGTACAGCGGCTGCAAGGTACCAGGCGTCACATAACCCAGATTGCTGTGCCACGTGAGATTACCGAAAGCGTCGTAGGCAAAGGTCTGAGCCAGTTCGTAGTCGGGACGGTCGCTGCCATAGTCGAACTCGGCGATGCGGGACAGGGATGGCAACACCTGTACCACCGGCTGCTTCTGATTAGGTTGCGAGATCACGTACTCGAAGTCCACACGCCGCAGGAGGACGTTTTGCCCTTTGGGGACACGCGGGTCGGACGTGTAACGCCCGTCGGCTTCGATCGTGGTCTGCGCCAGGAATCCGGTGAGCGGGAAATCCTGATTGTAGGTTTGTGTCGTGGCCTTGCCCGAGTCAAGACTGGTCGTCCTGACTGTCTTGAAACCCTGCCATCCGCGGCCAAGCATGTCGATGCGCGCGCCTGCATAGGCATAGGTCGATTGTGAGGTGTAAGAGTACCGGTTCAGCTTCGCGACGTTAGTTTTCGTCGCGGATTGCACCACATACACTGCCTGACCGAGGACCGATTGCGCAGGAAATTGAGTCGGGGTGAGCGGATTGGGAAACCGTCGGCCTGGGACCTCCGGGAAGACGGACTCCTGCTCCGGTTCGTACACCTGGGCGTCCGTAATGGGGAGATATTCGAGAGATACGATTCCGCCGAGAGAGTTGGTAATGGACAAGAGCAAGTCGTTACAAGGGCCGGTCGACAGAAGAGGAACCAGCAGAGGAATTCGATTTTGATCGAGATAGACCTGTATCAGATCGGCTTTGCCGTTCCCATCCGGATCGCCTCCGAAGAAAAAAGAATCGGGATTGGCTGCAATAGGCGGGGTGGGTGGCAGGAGACGAAACTGTCCCGACGGGGATCCCTGAAAGATGGAGAAGTGCAACAGTCCTTCAGTATCGGTCCAGGGACTCAGCAGGGAAACCTGGCCGCCGCCGTTGAGACCGATCGGTAAGAGCTTGGCGAGGTCGATTGTTTGATTAGTAAAGACGGAGTCCGGGCCCTGGACGAAGCCACTCGATGCATCGCATAGAAAAGTTGTGAGGTGGAGCGTCGTACCGGCGGCATCCTGCCAGATATGGAGCAGGTCCTGAATGCCGTCGCCATTGACGTCGATCGGCAGGAAGGCATGCTTGTCCAGGCTGAAGGCACCCACGTTCGAGTCGACACGAGAAGCGAAGGAGACCTGATCGATCGCGGTGCTCACCGAGACATAAGAGGTGATGTGAACAGTTGAGTCCGCTCCCCTCCAGACCCTGACCAGATCCATCATGCCGTCGCCGTTGACGTCCATCGCCCAAAAGGCGCTCACGTTGGGAGGATTCGCCGGATCGTCGGTGGTGCTTACGATGGCCGAACTGAAGCCCGAACCGCTTCCGAAATCTGAGAGATAGCTACGGAAGCAGAGTTGATTGTTTTGCGAGTACGCCTGGACTAAGTCGGTGCGCCCATCGCCGTTCACGTCCATGGCGAAGAACTTGAGATGCGTTGCCGGGTCCCATGGGTCGCCGGTGTTGTAAGGAGATCCTGGAGCCTCCTCGAAGCCCTGACCAGTCGAAAGGTAAACAGCAAGGTTCAGGACATGGGTGATCGGATTCTGAAAGGCGACGAGAAGGTCGGTTCTGCCGTCGCCGTTCACATCCGCAGGAAGGACCTGAAACGTCTTTGGGAAAGAGTCGAGAAGCGTATCCGATGCCCAGACATACTTGATTCCGTTCGCCCCTGGTGTCGCCAGATAGACGCTGGCCTGGAGAACCTGATCGTTCCGCCACAGATGGACGACATCGGTTCGCCCGCTCCCTGAAACGTCCATCGGCAGGAGTTGAGGAGCGCCGGGCTGGTTGAGCGAGGATGTCGGCCCATTGGTTTGGAGGCCGGGCTGCGCAGTATCACTCCAGAGAATCGTTGCAGCAACATAGTCCGGGGTTTGTTGTGACGCTGCTCCCGATACCCCGATCGAGACCACCCGACTAAGCTGGGTCGCGTTGCTGGTTTCGTAGTGGATCTGGTACGAACGAATCCTCTCGATCCCATCCGTCATCGTAAGCGAGGTGGTGATTTCGGAGAGCCGTTTGGACAGGATGACTGGAAAACCACCTACATAGGAAACAACCGTATCCGGTCGAGGTTCATAGTGGAACTGAACAAATCTTGCAGGCTGCATATCGTCGCGAACCGTGTAGACGATCCGATCCGGATAGTAGGCCCCCGGATCCTCCGGGGATTCACCTTGTTTGTAGAAATATTCGATGCGATTTCCATTCCGGTCTGAGACGGAGTGGAGAGCCCAGATCCGCGCATGATCGGTTCCGGCGGCGACGATACGGCTGTCCAGTGTCGTTCCGTACTCGAGGGTCTCGCCATCCTTTTTGACGACAGAGAAGCCGCCATCGATCTCCTTCACATAACTCCAGTTTTGGAGCTCCGTGTAGTAGACGGTTCCGGGTTTTCCATATTCGCCTTCAACGACAATCAGCCGTTGCCCATCGAGCGAGTAACGGTCATTGCTGTCATACCTTACGGCGCCGTTGAAGCCATCGGATGCATAGGTCGCCTTAATGCGAGCGATCGCGGACATGCCGTTGCAGGACCATCCCACACCCATGATCCCATTACCCTGGCTACTGCCGTACGACAGTTCGAGCTTCGGAGTCATACCCGCGACTCCCGGTGGAAGCTCCAGTGGAATCCTTATCGTGGCTTGCCCCCCCGCGTCGACCTGAAATTCCGGTTGCGAAAGCCCGGCGGAGGAGGAAGAAGGAACGAGTTGATGGCCGGACGCGGAGGAGATTTCCATGTTTTCGAGAGCGGAAGCTTGGGGCATGATGAGCGGGCCTAACCTTTCGGCAGATAAGTTGTACGAAGACACAAACTCCCTGACCACCTGTCAGGTGGTTGACGGGCGACGAGTCTCTGAGAGCAGAGCACGTCGAGACAAGAAGCAGCGATCACCTGGAGTCATAGAAATCATGACTCCAGGTGGACTTTGATCTGCTTTACGTTGTTTTGAACTGGTAGGTGGTCCCGGAGTAGGGATCGTAGTCGGCCTGAGCGACAAAGATGCCGGGATCGTTTAAGACTGGATAGAGGGAAACGTCCATGTCTGCGTGGCTGCCACCGTCGGACCAGATGAGGACTCCTGCAGAACTCGTCTGAAGAACGCTGGAGTGGACGCATCGATAGGAGGAAATCGATGGCTTGTCATATCCTATTTGACCGACTGCACCGATACTAACGAAGTTATCGGGAGGTACCGGGAACCAAACGGAGCCATCGTTATCGCCCCCGCTGCCCTTGTCATTCCAAATCAGCCTGTAGTCGATTGGCGGTTTGAGGAGCGTGTTGTCCGGGTCGTTCACACTCCTGACGGTCAGGGTCGTCCCGCTTGGATCGCCATAGTTACCCTGGGCATAGTCTCCAATAATGAAGACTCCTCCCGCAGGCACCGGTCGCCAGAGCGTGACGTCCATGTCTGCGCCGCTGCCCGCATCGTTGTAAATCCAGGAATAGCTGCTGGTGTTGCCCAATACAAGATATGGTTGGCCCTTCTCGGTTACAGGGGTACGGAATGGTTTCAGGCTCGAAGCCTGAATCAGGCCTGACCCTTTTTGCCTTTTGACTTGTTCAGCGATAGCGGACATAAACTCTCCCTTGGATGTCTCGTATTTGCCACGGCTTTCCGAAGAATGCCTCGACAATCTATAAGCTTCCAGATCTGGGAGATCAAACAACAATCGGCTGACGAGAATCTTCCGTCTTCACTGACTGAGGGCCCTGCTTCTAGCTTGGAGCTAAGACTTCTCTGCGTGCGCCAAGGGCAAGCATACCCCAGTGGGGATTGGTTTCCGCGAAACTTGTGTGAAAAATTTTGCACATAATTTTGCAGGTTCTTCTACCCCCCTTTTCTCCTATTTCTCTCTGGCGTCCGGAATAGCGATGTTCGGACAGATGTAGATAGCCAGCGTGAAATCAGTAACCCTAAATAGGCAAATGCATTTACCCCAAAAAACCTGAGAATATCGATGCTGTCACAATTATCGCGAGTCTCTGAACGGTCGACTTAGCAAATATAACAACCCAACAACTGACCATGCATACATTTGCAACCAAGAGAATGGCTACAGGCTGCGGTACGAATCAACGAGCCTTTGAAGGCTGATTGACTATCTCGAGCTGTTGGACAGCAGCGGAGAAGAGGATCCGACTTTCCGTGCGCTGCCCGAACGGTTAACTACCGGCCCTGGGCTATTTACTGGCATATTGCCAACAAGAGTGATCTACTGACAGCCGCCTGCGACGCCGTGGTTGCGCGCACGATCAACGAGACCGTCATTGTCACGACACCGGAGGCAACTGCGCTGGGCCTGTTCGACGTGATCGAGCATCCATGGTGAGCTCGGCGCTCACAATCGTCCCGGGGCTGTCGCCCAGCGCGTTAGCCTATTGGCGACAGTTGACAGTTCGCGCTGCGGAAAATCCCAGAACATAGCTGACTTAAGTGGAGCAATCCTGCATTTCCGCCCGTAAGCGCGCCCGTTGGGATATAACGATTCCAGTTCCTGACCACAACGTCCAACCAACACTTTGGTATGGATTGATACGTTCGTCTAATGGATTCGGAGTCGCGCTTCTGCCAATCTTGCCTTGAAGAGTCACTCGCGCTGACATCGAAAGGACTACCAAATGGACGGCACAAATGGACTGAAAGAGACCACGCGCGTGACCACGTCTGTCGCCTCGAACACGCTTAGCGTGAACGTTTTTACCGCCCCGGGGAAGGCTATGGTCGGCGAGCGGCCAAGGCCCTTCGGCGAACCGCTCGGCTTTGACCCGGCCACGTCAACTCTAATCTTTGGCGAGCACGACGCGGTGCTGGTAGACGCAATGACGACGGTGGCTGAGGCCGAGACTCTCGCGGATTGGGTTGCTCTGCACAACCGCAACCTGGAGACCATCTATATAACGCACGCGCATTTCGACCACTTCTACGGTCTGGGCATTCTGCTCGACCGTTTCC
>Ga0302315_10001227_pt1 | contig 26623 bp, 24 predicted proteins | sample III_Palsa_N3_1_FD_200532 | JGI IMG/M metagenome (GOLD analysis project Ga0302315, IMG submission 200532) | Peat permafrost microbial communities from Stordalen Mire near Abisko, Sweden - III_Palsa_N3_1 | ecosystem: Environmental > Terrestrial > Soil > Palsa > Peat permafrost | place: Sweden...
TCGGTGATCTCATGGACCAGTTTGCGGACGGCCGAAGAGCGGTCGAGGTGATCGATAACCGCCTCGTTTTCCCAGCCCCGCCGACCGACCAGCACCAGATGCGGCGCTCTGGGGCCCATCTCTTCAGCGAGCCGCCGCCACGCGGTGAGCAGGAAGGCAAGGTTCTTGCGAGCCTCAATGGTGCCGACGGTGACGAAATAGGGTCGCCGGGTGGCCCTGTCTGCCCGGTCGATGAGAAAGGCCTCCTCAAGCCCCAAGAGGGCCACCTCGATCGGCGGTTGGCGCAAGCTACGCTGGCTGGCGTAGCGCCCCAACTCTTCGGCCGTGGTCGAGGAGTTCACCAGCACTAGGGCGGCGTGTTTCAGCAGGCCCCTCACCCGGCCCTCGTGCCTGTCCCCTGCGTTCGGACCACAGAATTCCGGATGGGTCAGAGGAATCAGATCGTGGACCATCACGACGGGCGCAACGCCCTGATCCACGAGGCCAGCCAAAAGGTCCGGGGATTCCAGGCCTGAGTGTGACACGTTGAGGTAGATATCCCCCGCGCGCGGCTCAAGCTTGCCTCCGAGAAACAGCCAAACTGTCTCCAATCCGTCCGCCATCTTTCGATGCGGCTTGTCGGGCTTCGGCGAAGGACGCAGGCCCCAATCGGGTGCATTGTCCATCTCAAGCGCATTGCGCAACGCCAACCACTTTGCATCCTTGACGCCGGCGTCGGTGGACATGGCCTGCGCCCGAGCCACCAAGCCGGGCAGGCAGCCAGGCCGCAACGGCATCAGCTTGCCCCCCCAGGTCGCTACGGGGACTACATCCAGATCGGGGCGGGAAATCAGCCAGCGGGCGTAGGCCAACACGACCCGGTCGATGCCTGTCGGCGAATTGCTGCGACCGCGCATGGCAAGGCGGGTTGCGTCGAAAAGAACGCGCTTGGCCACCCTAGGTGAACCGCTGATAGAGCTCGGCAAGCCGGCCCTGGTACGCTTGAGCACTAAATTTCTCCGCCTGCCCGAGCCCCCTCGCGGCCAGAGCCCCACGCATCGCTTCGTCAGCGTCGAGCGCTTGAATGCCTCTCTTTATGCCTCTTACATCAAGCGGATCGACCAGCAAGGCTGCATCGCCCGCTATCTCGCCCAGGGCGCCCGAATTGGAGGTCAGCACGGGCGTTCCGAGCGCCATCGACTCCGCGACCGGCAGACCAAAGCCTTCATAGATCGACGGAAACAGGGTCGCGCGAGCGCCGCGTATGAGACTGACCAGGAGCTGTCGCGGCAGATAGTCGAACCGCCGAATCCGATCGCCGGCGAGACTGGGATCGATAAGCCCCGTCTCTGATTCCTCAAGCCACGCCCGGCCTCCAACGAGAACCAGGGGCGCCTTTACCCCTGACGTCAGGTAGGCCTCGATCAACCGACCAATATTCTTCTTCGGCTCGACCGCACCGAAATAGAGGAAATAACCCCGCCAGGGCAGGCCTAGCGCGCTTTCGACTTCCGCGGCGACCTCTTCGTCGCTGGCTGCAGCCAGAGCGCTGGTCACGTCGACCGCCTGATAGGTATTGGTGATCCGCGCCTCATCCATGCCGAACAGCCGGATAATGTCGGCCTTGGACTGCTCCGATACCGTGACTACATGGTCCGCCCTGCGGCAAATCTCGGCGCACATACCAAAGTAGCGTCCCTTGTCGTCCAGCGTTGCATGAGGCAGCCGAAGGGGAACGAGATCGTGAATGGTGTAGAGATTGGCGCTCCGCACCTCGCGGATTGGCAAGACGCAGGTCCAATGCGTCACATCGGTCCTGGCGGGCTCGCCGGCTGGTCCGAGGCGCAACTCAGTGAAACGGCCGTGCGCGCCATAGTCCCAGTTGGCGGTGTGAAAGACATCCTGACAGGACCAGATCACGTCCGCCTGATCGATGACATCGGTGCGCGGCGCGATCACCTCACCGCTCCGCCCCACTACCAGAGCCTCACGGATTGGGCGGGACGTGCGGTTGCTTAAGAAACGCGAGACAGATTTTCGGGTCGACTTGACCGAGACGCCATCGCTCAGAGCGATCTCATTGAGCAGCGCATTGCCGCCAGGCTCCCTCCCCGGCCCTAACAGAAGCTGCGTTTCAAGCCCTAGCCCGGCGAGGCCATCGTGCAACGTCCGGGCGTAGGTCGCGATCCCCGACCCCTTCTCCAGGCTAAGGTTGAACCCATCGATACACACCCTACCCGTCATACGAGAATCCTGCCGCCCAAGGCGCTGACCCTAGGCGCCGGACCGGCTTCGGTCAAACGAGGTCGCGAGACGCCAGCGCGAACCTTGAACAGAGAGGTCACGCCAGATAAAAATATCGCATCGAGCCGTTTGAGGGTGCGACTCGATGCTGCGCAATGCGCTCTCGTCGATTTCATCGCGAAAGATTGCAATGCTGATTCGCGCCCGCGCACCGTTGCGCCTTGGATTGGCCGGCGGCGGCACGGATGTTTCGCCCTATTGCGATCGTTTCGGGGGCTGCGTCCTGAATGCGACGATCGACCGATTTGCGTATGCCGCTCTAAAACCCCTGGACCGACCGGCCCTAGTGTTCACCGCCACGGACCAGAACACGACCGAAACTCTGGCCCTCGCCGACCGGCTCCCGCTGAACGACGGACTTATTCTGCATCGCGCGGTCTACAACGAGATCATCCAAACCTATAACGCCGGCCGTCCATTGCCGGTGGAGTTGAGCACCTATTGCGACGCACCGGTGGGCTCAGGCCTGGGCTCCTCCTCGACCATAGTGGTCGTCATGATCCGCGCGTTCGTTGAGTTACTGAATCTGCCGCTAGACGACTATTCGATCGCCCAGCTTGCATTCAAAATCGAGCGATTGGACTGCAAGTTACAGGGTGGCCGACAAGATCAGTACGCCGCGACATTCGGCGGCTTCAATTTTATGGAATTCTATGAAAACGATCGAGCCATCATAAACACGTTGCGGATCAAGAACTGGATTCTGTGCGAGCTCGAGGCATCTCTACTTCTATTCTATACGGGCATCTCCAGGGAGTCGGCGAAAATCATTGCGGACCAGAGTCAAAACGTCATTGAGGGCGATGGCGCGGGGCTCGCGGCGATGCATGAACTCAAACAGGACGCCATTCGGATGAAGGAGTGCGTGCTGAAGGGCGATTTCGCCGGCATAATCCGATCCATGCAGGATAGCTGGGAAAGCAAGAAACGCACGGCGACGTCGGTTTCGAACCCGGTGATCGAAGAACTGTTCGATGCCGCCATGACCGCGGGTGCATTGGCCGGGAAAATTTCGGGGGCCGGCGGCGGCGGATTTCTTGCATTCTTTGTACCGCCTGAACGGCGTACGGATGTGATCGTCAAACTCGGCGAATTTCCCGGCTCGGTAAGCAACTGCCATTTTACCGGGAACGGCGCCGAAGCCTGGAGGGTCTGACGGGGTGTGTGCACTAATGAGTCATTCATCCGACGACGGCAGATGAAGGCGATCATTCTCGCCGGCGGAGCAGGGACGCGGCTGCGTTCTCACGTTCAGGACTTGCCAAAGCCCATGGCGCCAATCGCCGGGCGACCCTTCTTGGAATATCTGATCGAGCGACTGGTGCAGGGAGGGGTGACGGATTTGATCCTGTCGGTCGGCCACTGCGCGGACGCCATCACCAGCCATTTCGGAGCAGCGTGGGGCGGGGCCGCGATCAGCTATGCGGTTGAAACCGAACCCCTCGGCACGGGCGGCGCGGTCGCCTATGCCGCGCGCTGCTGCACAGATAACTACATTCTGGTGGTTAATGGCGACTCCTATCTTGCGATCGACTTTGCAGATCTCGCGGCATGGGCAGAGGCGAAGCTCACATTGACCACGGGTATGGTCCTGAGGCGCGTCGAAGACGTTTCGCGATATGGCGCGGTCCTTTTCGATTCGGGACGTGTCTGCGGCTTCGCAGAGAAGGGCAAGACGGGACCTGGGTTGATCAATGCGGGCGTTTACCTGCTGAATCCGGGCGTGTTTTCTCGATTCGGACTATCTGGGCAATTTTCGCTCGAAGCCGACCTGTTGCAGGCCCATATCGGCGAGCTGCGACCTCGAGCCTACCTCACGGACGGCTTTTTTATCGATATCGGCATTCCCGAGGATTACATCCGCGCACAGACTACTATTCCTCACCATGCAAATGGCGCCTGAGCAAGTTGATCGCAGGCGCGGATCCCAGAGCGCTTAGCTGGGGGACAGAGCTATTACTGATAGTAGCGCCACACGCGCGGCTTGAACGGAGCCAACGTCATGAGGTTATTCGTTACCGGAGGCGCGGGCTTCATCGGATCGGCGGTCTGCCGCCTGTTGATCGGCGAGTTTGGTCACGAGGTGGTCGTGATCGACAAGCTGACCTACGCCGCCAGCCTCGCCTCCCTGGCGCCGATCTGCAACAGCCCGCTCTACCACCTGGAACAGGTGGACATCTGCGACGCGCCCGCGATCACCCAGTTGTTTGAAACCTACAAGCCCGACGCCCTGATCCATCTTGCAGCAGAGAGCCATGTCGATAGATCTATTTCCGGCTCCCGGGTCTTCCTTGACACTAATGTGGTCGGCACATTTGTGCTGCTCGAAGCGACGCGCGCCTATTTGGCTAGATCAGGTCCAGACCTGACGGAGCGCTTTCGCGTGCTCCACGTCTCGACCGATGAGGTCTTTGGATCCCTTAAGGGCGAGGATTTTTTCACTGAAACGAGCCGTTACGATCCGAGTTCGCCCTATTCGGCGACCAAGGAGGCGTCCGACCACCTGGTGAGAGCTTGGGGTCGGACATATGGCTTGCCGGTGATAATTTCGAACTGTTCGAATAACTACGGCCCCTACCAGTTTCCTGAAAAACTGATCCCTTTGACCATCCTGGCCGCTTTGGAGGGTCAACCGCTGCCGGTCTATGGCGATGGCGCCAACGTACGGGATTGGCTTTACGTCGATGACCACGCCCGCGCCCTGGCGCTTGTCCTTCAGCAAGGGAGCCCCGGCGAGACCTATGCCGTTGGCGGTTGCAATGAGCAGCGGAATATCGATGTCGTTCGCCGAATTTGTCGCCTGATGGACCGCATGAGTCCAGCCGGGGCGCCGCACGATCAGTTGATCAAATTTGTCGACGACCGTCCGGGCCACGATCGCCGCTATGCGATCGACGCGAGCAAGCTAGAGGCCGAACTGGGCTGGCAGCCGCAGGAGACCTTCGAGAGCGGCCTCGAAAAAACCGTCGCCTGGTACTTAGAACGCAGAGATTGGTGGAAGCCATTGCGCAACCGCATCTACGGTGGCGAACGACTTGGCATTATAACGGCTTAAATGGCTGTCGTTGAGGTAGTCGCGGAAGAAACGGAGAGCCACTTGAAGGGCATTATCTTGGCCGGAGGAAGTGGGACGCGGCTACATCCCGCGACTGTCGCGATCTCCAAGCAGCTGCTACCCGTTTATGACAAGCCAATGGTTTACTACCCGCTGACCACCCTGATGTTCGCGGGCATTCGCGACATATTGCTCATAACTACCCCCTACGATCTCCCCGCTTTTCAGCGCTTGCTGGGCGATGGCGGCCAATTCGGGATATCGATCACCTACGCAGAACAACCGAAGCCGGAAGGCTTAGCGCAGGCCTACGTCATCGGCGCCGACTTTGTCGCCGCCGGCCCGTCGGCCTTGATCTTGGGCGACAACATCTTCTATGGCCACGGCCTACAGGCCATGCTGTCCAGGGCGTCCCGCCGAGCGGGAGCGAGCATATTCGCCTATCGCGTCGCTGATCCGGAACGGTACGGCGTCGTTACGTTTGACTCCGAGGCCCGCCCCATCGCTATCGACGAAAAGCCCATAAAGCCCCAGTCTCACTGGGCGATAACAGGACTCTATTTCTACGACGAACAGGTCGTCGACATTGCCGCGAATCTGAAGCCGTCTGCGCGTGGCGAGTTGGAGATCACTGACGTGAACAAGACCTACCTCGAACGTGGGTCGCTTTCCGTCGAAACCTTGGGACGCGGGTATGCTTGGCTCGACACAGGCACGCCCGACAGCTTGCTCGAGGCGGCGGAGTTCGTTGGTACTATGGAGAAGCGCCAGGGGTTTAGGATCGCCTGCCCCGAGGAGGTGGCCTATCGCCAGGGATACATCTCGCGCGACCAGCTGGAGACCCTTGGCGCCGAACTCGGCAACAGCGACTATGGCCGATACATCTTGGATATCGCCCGATCGCCAAGCGACCTACCGCGCAAGAAGGTCTTCTGAGCTAGCCGGCACGATTATTGTCTGGATTGTCATCCTGCTTCATTGGCAGAATCGTTATGATCGATTGCTTCCGGCGCTAGTCCCTGCAACCGCTCCAAGTTGATAATCCGGCGCTCTAACCGCCTAATCAACGTCTCCAGCGTTTTGGTCCGATCATCAGGCTCGACGCTATCGGCTTCCAGTCGCCGCAGTTCCTCACGTGCTGCGTCAAAGCGCGGATAAAGTTCCAATGCGCGCCGCAAGGCCGAGATGGCCATCGGAATTTCTCGGCGCCGCTTGTGAAGGTGAGCAACGTGAAGGTGGAGGTCGGCATCGTACGGCCGCATGTAAAGCGCACGCTGGTATGCAATGGCCGCAGCTGAAAGCCGCCCGCGCTCCTTCTGTACGTGGCCAAGCTGCACCCAAAGCGCAGCATCTGCGGGATTATTCCTCAGATACACACCATAGTGGTAGGCCGCACGGGACCAATCCATGCGATCACGCGCTCGGTTGCCTAGCGCCTGGTGCCTGAGCGGCCACCACCAGCTCATGACGGCGATCTCGCCAACAAGCTGGGCCCCGCGCTTAGATCACTGCAAATGAGCTTGTACACCGATGGCCTCAGGAGATATTGATATATTACTGCGACAATATGCGGCGAACATCGTTCAACCCAGCACGATCATACCTACAACTCTTTGAATGAGAGCACTGTATCTTGAAAAATCCCGCTGCATCGCAACAAGGAATTAGATATACCTTACCACTACTTGCTGCGCGTAAGTCTCGATACGGACAGCTGCCGCAGCATATCAAATGGATCAGCATCGGTAGGCGCTTCGTAGAACTGGTTGGTCAAGCTCAGCGCATCTCCACGCGATAATGGCGAGGACGACCGCGCCGGGGGTGATGCCGCGACATCCTCGCCTGCAACGGCGGGAATCGCGGCCGCGCTTGCCAATGCGGCAAACTGCCGTCGGACACCTGGAGCCCGCTGCAGCCAATCCAGGTCGATAAATCCGTGCGCCAGCAACTCTTCACGTGAACCTGTCCGTTCGGCGAGAAGCGCACCTGACTCGCCCGAAATCCATCGGCCGGTCAAGGCGTGGACGGCGGCAATGAGCTTGTCTCTGTTGGGCTGTCCCTTCACGGCCAAACCTTCGATCCCATATCGACAAACCGCGAGAACGCGGCCTCAACATCTTCGGCCATGCGTTTGAGACTAAATCGATCCTCGGCGGAGCGCCGGGCCGCAGCCTGCATCCCGCTCAGAACACTGGCGTCGGCAAAGAGACGTAGTACTTCGTCAGCAAGCGCCGCTGGCGCTGCCGCATTCAACGGCACCAGTACTCCATCGACCCCATTCGTCACCACCTCGGCAATCCCGCCGCAATCGAGAGCGGCGACAACACACCCATTCGCCAACGCTTCGGCCGCCACCAACCCGAATGATTCATAGCGGCTCGGCAGCAACGCCACATCAGCTACGGCATATAGCCCATCCAGCTCTTGGCGGCTGACAATGCCGGGAAATTCGAGGCGGCCCTCGGCTACCAAGGCGGCGGCCTTAGCCGCCAACTCGGGCGATACGGCCGCATCCAAGTCCCCGCCTCCAGCGAAGACGGCGGTTAGCGTCGAATTCGCCTGGGCGGCTGCGGCGAAGGCCGCCAACGCAATATCTACCCCCTTACGGGGCTCGAACCGCCCGACAAACAGGACAAGCCCCGGCCGCTTTGCAGTGGGCGCTGGCGCTGTCGGCACACCATGCACCGCCAACTCCGCTCGGCCGCCCAAATTCAGCCCCGTCTGCCCCTCCAATTCCGTGACGATCGAACGACTATTCGCCAGCAGAAAGCTGATCCTGCTTAGCGCGATCTTCTCTGCCTCTATCATGGGTGCAATCAGGCTATCGCGGAATAGTGGGCGGCTCGCCCAATCCTCGTGGAACTTCGCGGACAGGCCGTAGGTGGTATGCAGACTCATGCAGACAGCCAGCGCCGGTTCGTCAAGGCAGGCGATGCCCTCAAGGTCCCAGATTGGAAAACTTAACAGGTCTAACCCGAAAGAACGTACCACCTCCACCTGTTCGCGCGCACAAGCCGCCCACTGCGCCTGCTCAGCCGGCAGACCATAGCGTTCAGTTATCCAACTGTAGGGGACGCCGCTCGACAGAATCTCGTGCGTCCAAATCCCATCAGCGAAGCTGATGCGGGTCTCAGGTGATTGCGCCTCGCAGATTATGTGAATGTTGTGGCCTCGCCGCGCCAATTCATGCGCGAGCAACCGGGTCCAGCGCGGAATGCCCGATTCAACAACGCCGAGATAATACCGACAAACAAAACCCAGCGTGAGCCCTCTTCCCTCTGGCGGGCTGAACGCACAAAAGGGGTGCTGTTCGGACGATCGCCAGTGCCCCTGCTTCGCGCCCGCGCGCTGCTGAGCCAGTCGAAATCCTGCCTCTAACCCTTCCACCAGTTCGCGGTCCAACCTTGCAGCGTGCCGAGCATCGATCGCCCCGGAAGCAAGCGCGGCGCGGTTACCAAGCCCCCAATCTTCCTTGAGCGAAAACAGACGATTGGCGGCGGCTTGCGCCGCCTCAGGTGTCCAGCGGGTCAACCCATGTCGGTTGATAAAATAGGCCTGACTGCGCATCACCGACTTAATCGAACGCCGCGTCGCGTCGCTGGACCGCAATGCACTCGACGCGAACTGGTGCCAGACCAGCGCCGCCGGCGAATAGGCGATCTGCCAGCCGGCGTCGACAAGCCTCAGGCACAAATCCGTCTCTTCTAGGTAGTAGGTGAAAGTCTCGTCGAAACCGCCGACCTCCACCAAGGCCGCTCGACGGAACGACGCATTGGTGCCCAATAATGAAGGGAACACCCAGCTGCCGGGCTCGCAAAGCTTAGCAACGTCAACGTATCGACTAACGGCAAACGCGTCGCCGAACCGATCACAAAGCGTCGTGCGGGCTTGATAGGCTGATCCCAAGCGACCGATTGTATGTCCGCCTACCCCACCTATGCGTGGATCGCGATAAGGCGCAGTCAGTTCCTCCAGCCACGCCGGATGAGGAATTGCATCATCATCAATGAAGGCGACAATCTCACCCGCGGCGAGCGACAAGCCAATATTTCGCGACATCGACAGATTGGCTTCGGGGCAATGTCCTATTTTAATTCTCGGCGTCCAAGCCTCGAGCACCTGCTCTGTATGGTCCCGAGATGGACCGTTGACTACCACCACTTCCAGATCGGGCCAGCGAAGCGCGGAAAGGCCACGCAGGGTATCGCTAAGTAAATCGGCGCGCCCAAGCGTGTTGATGATGATCGAGACGGAAGGCTGTACGTCGTTCAAAGTCACGCCCCGCGTCCAACCAGGGCCGTCAAGCTTCTATTCGCTTGTACAAAAGCGGGGTCGGCAACGATTCGCTCGGCAGTCTGTTCTCGAACTGGTGCGGCGCGCATCATCTTCAGCAGCCAAGCAGTGGATGGCTCCTCCAACCCTAGCAAAAGCCATGCGAGCATCCGCACTTCTTGCGATGTAACAAGGCGCGCGCGAGTGGACGCCGCGCCCCCCCCCTCCTCAAGAGTGGCAAACACATCCGCAGGATAAGCCCGCCTGCTTCCGCCACTTCGACCAACCACATAGTCAAGATGAGGCCAAACGTCGGCCAACGGGGCTCCGAGGGCGACGGCATCGCGATAGCCTACCTCCGCCTCGGTAAAATCACCGATTTCCTTGTGGCAATGACTCAACTGAACGACGTAGCCGAAATGTCGGCTATAAATACGCAGCGCAGCCGTATACGCGGATATGCCTCGACGCCAGTTACGGGCATCACGCCACTTGTCGCCGTCGGCAGCCAGCCGACGGAATTCCTCGTCGTGCCGCGAAGCCCTTGTCGTCATCCTGACGGCCAACGCGCGGGTGGGTGCCAGTTCAGGCAGGCTGCGCAACAGCGCCTCATTACCGTTTCGCCGGCCGGAATGCGCGCGCAGCAACAGCAGATGAAGCATTCGCCAAGCGCGCGCTTCCGGTTGGTCGGCGAGGCGTGCACGCAGGTTCTGAAATCGCGTCCCGGCTTTATCAATCTCAGGCGACGTTAACGTCGCGATCGGTGCTAAGACCAACCCAATTTCATCGGATACCCCAAGTGCAGTGCTTAGACGACGACGGATCAAGGTCGGAAAACGCATTCTAACTATGCAACATCTGGTCGCAATGGCGTAATACTGCCTTGCGACCTAGCCAGGTCCAATATCGCCTCACCGTCCCCCTCCGGCAAGCAGGACAGCGCATCGCGACACAAACGAGCAAACAGACAGTCTTCACTGAAGATGCGCGCCGAGTCCCACTGCGCCAGGATTTCTGCGATCATGTCCCGCCACAAGCGGACGGCGAGGTGGTCCCTGACCAACGCCGCGTTGCCCTCGACCTGATCGCTGGCAAACATGAACCGGCGAATGTGGCGCCGCCCGGGCGCGAACCAAGCATCGTGCGGCAATATATGCGCCGTGTCCGGGTGTTCCGCATAGAGCCTCACCGGCAGCCTCATCGCGTAGAACGATCGGATGGTCGGCCCAGCGGAAACATCGCCTTCCGCGTATGCATCCAACCAATGGCGACAGAACATATTCCCCCGAGTGGCCACCGCCATCCCATCGCCAAAAGCAAATTGTCCGGGGGGAGCGCCACCCTGCACGCCCAGCACCAAGGGGTAGCGCGTCAACTCGTCCATAGGACGCAACACTAACATATCGGTGGCGGAAAACAGCCCTCCCAGTTCCATCAACACCAGCAGGCGCACAATATCCATTCGGTGCTGCGCCGTGACGATCGTCGCCCGTCCGTACCTCTGGAAACGCGGCACAACAAACAGGTCGAGCCGAGAGGAAACCAGATCCCAGGAAGGACCATGCGGCGGTGCTTCAGCAAAAAGGAGCGTACGCGCGCTCGGGTGGCGCGCCTGCGCTGACAGGATCGCCATGGCGGCATGAAACGGAAAGGGAACATCTTGATCGACAACGCATCCGAAGGAAAGGACGCCGATTCGCTGACCGTTCGGGTTCGTCGCGGCGGCAACCCCTTCCAATCGCGAAATCAGACCGGCGACATCGCGCTCGTGGCGCATCCTATTGAGCCCCTCGCCTGGTTCGCCATGCCTTTGCGGTCGGTTTACCGACAGCGAACAATTGCGGCTCGTCTGATGATGCGCCCATGCAGCTAGCCTGATGCGAATCCAGCCATGCAATGAACCGGGCGTAATCAACGAAGGCTGTCAATGGGCCCTGAAGAAACCCCAACCTCGGCAAGTTGTGACAAGTGGCTTGATGGGCATAAGCCGCCAGCTTGCGAAACGCGGGCTCATCCACAAACCCGCCCATCTGTAACTCGCTAAGTTCCGCGACCGGCGCGATGTCGCCCACGCCCATGCGGGAAGCGAAACGCTCAAGCGCCAAACGATTGAACACAGGTTTGGTCGGGTGATTAGCGTTGCCGCCCGGGTGAACACGATATTTCACCGTTACCTCGGCCATGTTTGCGCAATTATCGGGCGTGATCAAACGCGCAAATAATTCGTAATCCTCTTCGCAACGAAAGCCATCATCGTACATCAATTTCCCGCCCAAACGCGCCCGATCAAACATCATGGTAGGGTGCACAAAAGGATTTCCTGTGAAAAAGCTATCTACGATACTACCTCCGTGTATTGGACTGTTTATCGTACCGGTTTCAGCGCCGAACTTTTGAGCGGCAGTGCCACACAGCGATAAACCTTCCAGCATGAGAAATCGCAACTGCTCGCCTAGCCGCCACTCCTCCATGTAATCGTCGGCATCCATTCTTGCGATATACCGCCCCCTGGATTCCGTTAGCGCAACATTGAGTGCGCGGCCAACTCCGCCGTTTTCAGCCAGCCTCAGCAGACGGATCCGGGAGTCATCAAACTGAGCGATCTCGGGCTCAATATCGGTCTGCGAACCGTCGTCGACGACGATCAATTCCCAGTCACGGTAGAGTTGGTTAACCAGACCTAGAACCGCCGCAGCCACGGTGCGTTCGCAATTGTAGCTCGGCATCACGACAGAGATCAGCGGACCGCGCATTCGAGTTCCCTCACTGAATTCCATAGATATTTCACAATCTCCGCGCAAAAATATTGCGACGCAGGCATATCTTCAGCCACGAGAAGGTCGCCAGGGCCAGTGCGGCTTATCATCCTTAGCCGCAGGGCAGCCCCGCCGATCAGGAGCGCTCAGCGCTGGCTGATCATCAGTCGTTTCAAAACCTCCTTCGGGGGACGCACATTAGCCGGAAAACCTTCTACTATCTCCGCTTGGCAGAGAGCCGATAGCTAAATCCTGTTCACCATCTCCCGCACGCGCCCATGGGCTGTAAATGCCGCGGCGGTGCCACGCCCTAAGTCCGCCCAGGGCGACCAGCTATTTCCCTTCCTTAGCCCCTATCCCGCCCCCTCCCACAATCCAAAAGATATGCCGCTTATCGAACCGTCCTCGATAGCTCACCCGCAAAAAGCCAGCGGACGGGCGAGAAGGTCAACGGCGCTTGACCACAAAACGCATGGTGATTATAATTCAAACGAATATCCTAACAGATTGCACAGGGACTAAATTCGTTGGCACAAACGTTTAATGGCGCTAGCGAGGCATACTTCGCAAAACTTTCAGCCACTTTGCAAAGTATAGACCATCAAAGCATGAACAAAGGCGTCGATCTTGTTCGAAGCGCTTGGCAACGAGGCGCGCAAATCATTACGCTTGGTAATGGCGGAAGCTCAATGACAGCGCTTCATTACATTACCGACTGGAACAAGATGGTCTACCTAAATCATCAGAAACCGTTCCGCGGACGAAGTCTAGTCGACAATATGGGCCTAGTGATGGCCTATGGTAATGACATGTCTTTTGCCGACATATTCGCAGAACAGTTAAAGAATATAATGCAATCAGGCGACCTGGTTATTGCCGTTTCTGGAAGTGGAAATTCTGAAAACGTAATTCGCGCGGTTGAATACGCAAACGCCAATAATGGCATTACGTTGGGCCTCTGCGGGTACTCTGGCGGCAGATTGAAGCAGATAGCGCAACACTCTATCTGGGTCGAGCGCAATGATATGCAGCTCTGTGAAGACATTCACGCGATCTTCGGCCACGTTGTGATGCAGTCACTCTGCGACAACTTACACTGAGTTTGGCCGCATGCTAACCAAGAGCGAAGACCGGATACACGTCATAACCGGCGGCGCCGGATTTATCGCCATCAACCTCGCCAAGGCGCTACTCGCGCGAGGTGACCGCGTCGTCCTTGTCGATAATCTTTCTCGTGGGAAACGGGAATTTGTCGATAAATTGGCTCCGGCCAGCCGCGTAACGTTTCACGAAGCTGATGTATCGGTCGGTGCCGAATTGGAAGCGGCTCTCGGATCGGTGGGCGAAGGCCCAGTCGATGTTTGGCACTTTTGCGCCAATTCCGATATCCCGGCGGGCGTGGAAGATCCGAATGTCGACCTCAAGGACACCTTTCTCGTCACCCACACCTTGCTGAGCTATATGCGTCAGCGTGGTTGGGCGCGGATTAATTTTGCTTCGACCTCGGCGGTATATGGCGACCATGGTTCGCGAGCGCTTAGCGAAGATACGTTCTGTCAGCCAATCTCAAATTATGGGGCAATGAAACTGGCTTCCGAAGCGGCCATTTACGCCGCTGCTGAATTTTTTCTTGAGCGCGCAAATATCTTCCGTTTTCCCAACGTGGTCGGCGTGCCGGCAACGCACGGTGTGATTCTTGATTTTTTGCACAAGCTTAAGAAAACACCCCATCAGCTTGAGGTGCTAGGGAACGGCACACAGCGTAAGGCGTACCTCCACGTAAGCGATCTATTGACCGCCATGCTCTGGATATATGAGCAGCCGGGGGGAGGCGCGACAACATACAACATTGGTCCAGCGGATGAAGGGGTGACGGTTACGGACATCGCGCAATTGACTCGTGACCGAGCCGCCCCCGGCGCAGCGCTGAAATTCGGCACTCAAGATCGCGGCTGGATCGGCGATGTGCCCCGTTTCCACTACGATATTGGGAAGTTAGAACGCGCCGGCTGGACGCCCAGAATGTCTTCGCGAGAGGCAATCGCGCGCGCCATCGTCGAAATCTCCCAGCAGGAACTGGGTGACGCGAGCGCGACGCTGGCATTGGACACGGTCGCATGCGACAAGCGCTAATTCTAGCGGGAGGCAAAGGAACCCGCCTAGCCTCTCGCTTGAACGGCGCACCCAAGCCGCTCGTAAAAATAGATGGCACGCCGCTATTGGAGCGGCAATTGAGCTTGCTCAGCAAGCATGGCTTTGGGCACGTTCTGTTATTGGCCAATCATCGTGCTGACGCGCTAGAGGAGTTCTGCGCCGACTTTAGTTCGCCTGGCATGCGCATTGATGTTGTTCAGGACAGTAAGGGCGCGCGCGGCACAGCTGGCGCGGTCTACGATGCGCTCCCCCTTCTAGAAGCGACATTTCTGGTCCTCTATGGGGACACACTGCTCGACATTGACCTGACTCGGTTCGGCCAAGCTCACCAGAGAGCCAACCAAAAGTTTGGCGCGCTAGCCACACTGTTTCTACATCCAAACAATCACCCGTACGATTCCGACTTAGTCGAGGTGGATGAGGAAGATAGGATTCGCGCCTTCTATGCAAAACCTCATCAATCTGGAGCGTTTCACGGCAATCTCGTGAATGCCGCTCTTTATGTGCTTGATCGCCAGCTGATTGGCAGAGTGCCGGCAGGCGATGGGATAGTTGACTTCGGCAGGGATTTATTTCCACAAGCGCTTGAAGCAGGAGCTCCGCTAGCCGGTTACTCGACATACGAGTACATAAAGGATGTCGGCACCCCCGACAGGCTGGATCAAGCTGAGGCTGACCTGCGCTCGGGGAAGGTCGCTCGTTGCGCTCTCAGCCTCCCCCAAAAGGCTGTATTTCTTGACCGCGACGGCACACTGAACCGACCGGCGGGGCATATTTCGTCGCCCGAAGCATTGGAATTGATCGACGGCGCCGCGCCTGCGGTTGCTCGCCTCAATCACGCCGAATATCGCTGCGTCTTAGTTACCAATCAACCGGTTCTTGCCCGCGGTGAATGCAGCGCAGAGCAGCTTTATCGAATTCACGGGAAACTGGCGACTCTGCTGGGCCGGTCTGGCGGATTTCTTGATGCGATCTATGTTTGCCCGCATCACCCAGAAAATGGTTTTGTCGGCGAAGTTATCGAACTTAAAATACCGTGTGATTGCCGCAAGCCAAAGGCCGGTTTGTTGCTGAAGGCGAAAGCGGACCTGTCAATTGACCTGACCCGTTCGTGGATGGTCGGGGACAGCGCGGCGGACATCGGAGCGGCACGCGCAGCGGGCGTACGCTCTATCCTTGTTCGAACGGGCGGGGCTGTGTCGACCATGCTTGATGAGGAGCCGGACTACGAGCTCGACGATTTGTCCTCGGCTGCCGACTTCATTGTTAGCGGCCATGCTGCCCTGGCCGAGTTAGTAGCGCCTATCGCGGAGAGCCTAGTTGCAGGTGCACTTGTGCGAATAGCGGGTCAATCGCGGCGAGGTAAGTCGGTGGTGGCTAGCCTTCTGCGGGAACTCCTGATTGAGCGCGCACTTGACGCGGTCCATGTGAGGCTTGATCGGTGGCTGATTCGACATCAGCAGCGGCCGGCCGGTTCCGATCCGCATGCTCGCTTTGATTGGAAGCGTCTGCACTGGCAACTTGGACCCTGGGCCGCCGGCTCACCACTATGGACGCGACTGCCAACTTATGATCCTCACGGCGGCGCTGACCGCGCAGGCCCTCGCCTTGCGTTGTCCAAAGAGGGCATCATGATTGTTGACGGAACTTTTGCGTTCGACTTCGCGCCCGCTTCCAAGAGACAGACAATCAATATCTTTGTCGACGGGCCAGAAAAATTGCGCGCAGAGCGCTTTGCCCAAGAATATACTCGCCGGGGTTTGTCGGCGGCGGCTATTGAAGAACTTTACCGTCAGCGCCTTGACGAAGAGGCGCCCATGATCGAATCAACGCGTCAGCAAGCCGATCTCGTGTTAGTGCCGCCACCGCATCCGAATGGCCGATAGTCGCAATGATCATCAGCCGAACCCCGCTTCGTATGAGCTTCGTAGGTGGCGGAAGCGACTTGCCGCAATTTTACCGAGAACACGGCGGCGCTGTCCTTAGTACAGCCATCGATAAATACATATTTGTTACAGCCAACAAAAAATTCGACAGTGGCGTGAGGCTGGCCTATTCGATAACAGAAAATGTGGATTCAGCCTGCGACATTCAGCATCCATTAGCAAGAAAAATTATTGAATATACGGGAATTCCTGGCGGCATAGAGATAACGACCGTCGCCGACATTCCCTCTGCAGGAACGGGACTTGGCTCATCGAGTTCTTTTGCTGTTGGATTACTGAATGTTCTGTACGCATTTCAAGATCGCTTTGCTTCGCCGCGAACCCTCGCCGAGGCAGCCTGTCACGTCGAAATCGACCTGCTGAAGGAACCCATAGGCAAGCAGGATCAGTATGCGGCCGCCTACGCCGGTCTCTGTCTCTACGAATTCAACCACGACGACAGCGTCACCATCACCCCAATAATAATGTCCCGCGCAAAAAAGACCGAATTGGCGAAGCGGATCATTATGTTTTACACGGGGGTCACGCGCTCCGCTTCGTCGATCCTCGCCGCTCAGGCCGAAGCCATCAGTTCAAATAAAGCCAAAATCAGTAATATGAAGAGGATGGTAGAGCTTACATTTGTCCTTAGACAGGCGTTACACGAGGGCGATCTCGATAGCTTCGGCGAAATTCTCAATGAGAATTGGGAGCTCAAGAAAACGATGGCTCAAGGAATCACTAATTCAAGCATAGATTCTACCTACCAGGTTGCCTTAGATGCGGGCGCCACCGGAGGAAAGATTTTAGGCGCCGGCGCCGGTGGCTTCTTCATCTTTTATGCGCATGAAGACAGTCACGACGCCATCGAGCGCGCTCTGATGCCTATGCGGCGCATCCCATTCTGCTTCGAAGAGGTTGGCAGTAGGGTAATTTTTGCGGGATGAAACCACGAAGTTGTAACTATAAAATGCAACAACAGCACACGGACAAGCTGTAAGAATTCTCCCGTCTATTTAAATAGAAAAAGAAGGAATTAAAAATGCCGTTCCATCTCGCCCCAAACCTCAAGGAATTCGGGGCGAAATACACATCGCAGACCGATGAGGATGGCATCATCGAAGCGATCTTCAATCACATTCCTCCTCGCTCGAAGTATTTTGTCGAATTCGGCATCGGTCCGAATTGGCTCGACAAAACCTATACGCATGGCCTGGAAGGCAACTGCGTCCGTCTTCGCGATCAATTGGGTTGGACTGGATTACTCATGGATGGAGGCATCCATCCTGAACAGTACAATGTGAAGCAGGAATTTATTAAGCCCACGCAGATCAACGCGCTATTTCGCAAGCACGGAGTACCAGATAGTCTTGATCTGGTATCAATTGACATCGACGGGCAAGACTTTTGGGTAATGATGGCTCTAGATTATCGGCCCACCCTATTTATTATAGAATATAATCCAAATTTTCGGCAGATTTATCAGCAAATGACCGTCCCATTTAACGAAAAATTTAGGTGGGATGTTACAAAGTACTACGGCGCAAGCCTTGGCGCATTGATAATGCTTGCGCGAGATAAGGGATATAAATTGGTCTACGCTAACGGCGTAAATGCCTTCTTCGTGATGGAATCGCTTCTTGCCAATCCAGATGATTTTGATGACGCCAGCTTGAATGTGGCCCTGGACCAGCACTTAGCTGACAATTTACAAAGGCGTTGGGAGGACCTTAGCTGAAATTTAGCAGCACAGGTCGGTTGCGGTTATTGCGGCGGGCAAGGCAGCTCGTTGTTCGACGATCCAAGAAACGTTGTCCATAGGTAGACTGACTGAGTCAGCAAGGAGTCGGTGATGGAACATAATGAAATGGTCGATCTGGCGCGGGACCATGCCCGCCAAAAACCGTTTCTAAAGCTGGCGTCTTTATTTAGTCCGGAGCAGGTCATTGGCTTTAAAAAAATCCGGGTAGGTAGCGACACTGATGGCGGCTACGTGATGCTCGACGACTTCAGTTCCATTGACCTCGCCCTATCTTTTGGCGTCGACATTAATGCCGACTGGGACCTTCATGTTGCTAGCCGCGGGGTTAGTGTCCAGCAGTACGACCATTCCGTGCCGCAATCACCGGTCGATGATCCGGCCATCACTTTTTATAAGCAGATGATTACCGCTCATGGAGCGGAACCGGACTCTGCGTCTATTGCAAATATTCTTGCAGATGCCGGCGTTAATCGCGACGCATCCGTCATCCTTAAGATTGATATCGAAAGCGCTGAGTGGGATGTATTTGACGCCTGCTTGCCTGAGGATCTTTCTTGTTTCTCCCAAATCCTGATAGAGTTTCATGATTTTGACAGAGCGGTGGACCCATACTGGCTAATGAGGGCTACCCGCGTCATGAAAAAGCTGACCGGAATTTTCGGTGTCTACCATGTGCACGCGAATAACTGGAGCCCGATGGCGGTGATCGGTAACGTCTATTTCCCCGGCACGCTGGAAATTTCGATGGCCAATAAATCGCGCTATCAGTTTGAAGCGTCACAAGAGCTGTTTCCGACACTCCTGGATGCGCCCAACAACCCCCTCCGGCCCGATCTTTATCTCGGGGCATTCAGATATCAGCCGGTTTGATTCGGGAGTCGTGCGAGAAAAATGGTCATGTGGAACGCTCTCATAAAACGCAGGGGGCCCCTGCGTGCAGCCAACGCCGCGCGGGATGGCGGGCGTTGGCTTGAAGCCGTCCACGCCTATCGGGAGTATCTGCAGGGGCGCCCGAACGACGGCCCAATCTGGGTCCAGTTAGGCAATTGCCTAAAGGAGACCGGCGACCTTGTCTCTTCGCAAGAAGCATATGGTCAGGCAAAGGTTTTGATCCCAGAAAATGCCGACTTGCACCTTCAGATCGGCCATCTGGCCAAATTGGATAATCGGCGCAGCGATGCTATCGAAGCGTATATAACGGCTTCCGAACTGGACGCCGAGTTACAAGACGCGCGCATGGAACTACTCGCGCTGGGCTTTGCGATTTCAGCAAGCTCGCTAGTTAAGCCCGACCGTGATCGGCTGCGGAACGCTAACGAAGCCAAGGCTGATCTACAACGTGTCAAGTCTTCTGAAGCAACGCTTGCGGATTTCGTTAGCCGCTTGCCGACTCCTCTGGTCGACAACGCCCCCTTGCTTATGCCGCGTATGCTGCATTTTGTATTCGGCTTTAAAGAAAAGGGCGACTTACCTTACTATGCCTGCATGGCGATACGTTCGGCATTGCATTTTAATCAGGGCTGGAAGGCTTATTATTATACTATGTATGTGCCCGCCGGGCCAAACTGGGACTCGATAAAGGCGGATATCGAAGTCATCGTATTGGGTGATTTCGACTATTTTGGAAATGCTCGGCTTTATCATTACGCCCATAAGGCCGACATAATTCGAATGCTGGTGCTGAACCGCGTCGGCGGGGCTTATCTCGACATCGACACTATCACACAGCGCTCCTTTGAAGACCTGCGTCAGTATGCGTATGTGATGGGTGTGCAGGCAGCAGGTCCAGATTCGTCGTCGGGTTTATGCAACGCGATTATGCTTGGAAGGGCCGGCGCAAGTTTTTCGACGCGCTGGTTGAGTGAATACGACTATTTCCGTTCAAGGGGGCGCGACGACCTGTGGGATTACCATTCGGTGAAGCTGCCGGTGCAACTGGCCGCGGCCCGCCCGAACGAATTGTTGGTGCTCGACTATCGGGCATTTTTCTATCCGCTATGGGGCAATATAAAACGAGCACTGTTCTCCGAAGCGAGTGCGATCTATGCGGATGATCTTGCCTGCGCCTATTGTTTCCATTTGTGGAACGGTGCGACGCATGAGTGGTTGGAGAAAATTGACCTCTCATTCGTACGCACCTCGAACTCGATTTACGCGAAGATCGCCAGGCGGGTTGAAGGTGTCTCGTTCCAGGCTGAGCCACCGGTGGGCGAGGTGACTCAATGAAACTTCCTCTGGTTTCCTTGGTTATTCCAACAATGAATTCCGCCGAGCATATCGCTGAAACCATGTTTTCGTTACTGGATCAGGTTTACGATTCGTTCGAACTGATAGTTGTTGATGGCGGCTCTACTGACGCCACACTAGAAATTGTCTCGGATTTCAACGACGGCGACATCCGGATTATTGAATTGCCGCAGGGGTTAGGAATCGCCAAAGCGCTTAACGTTGGCATCTCCGCGGCGCAAGGCAAGTTCATTGCGCGGATGGATGCGGACGACGTGATGTATAAGTGGCGATTACACGACCAAGTACGTCATCTCCTTACCCACCCACATGTCGATATGGTTGGCACAGGTGTAGACGCTTTTGGCGAGCATGAAGGCGTCTATCGCAGCCCCCTAAATTACGAAGATATCAGAAACGAGTTTCTCGTTAACAATCCGTTTTTTCACCCGACAGTGATGTTCCGGCGCGAACTGGCGGACAACCAGCTCTTTAGGTATGACGAAAGCTGTTTCTTCGAAGAAGATTATGAGTTGTGGGGTCGGCTCATTCCGAAAGTAGTGTGCGAAAATCTGAATCAGAGCTCACTAAGATACAGAATTCGTGCCAACAGTACCCAGTGGGATCCGCGCAAGTACCGTTATAAACAACATGCATTGATGGGCTTCTGCGCAGCCATCGGCTTGACCGACGACACGCTGATCGAAGCACTTGCCGAATTCCAATGTGGCGGCTTCATCCGCCACGAACACTATGTGGCGATGCGCGACTATGCCCTTTCGGCAAACAGCTTGGCGATGCCACGGCTCGGCTGGCTTCACGATGCCTTATTGCGTGAGCACAATTATGCCAGCTTCACCCGTTGGTTCCGGTCGGCCAAAGGCTGGCCTGGATAGCCGCGACCATGATGGCGTCAGGGCCAGATGAGCCCCTCCTCCAATCTCGCGATTTGAGTGGCTGCGCGTCGTTAGCCTTGTCTTGTTGAGCCACCCTCAGTGAGAACGGCGGGAGACAGCACAGCCTCCTAGAGAACGACTCGTCGAGCGCGCGCGATCTGACGCTCCGTCAGCGTCATCCGCGGACGCTTACGGCAAGTCGGCTTAAAGGATGGTCCCCGCAGCAGAATTTTGCCTGTTCAGAGGATGACGTCAGCACCTATATTCGTTTTCTCGGCGGTGAGCAGTCCTTGATTTTCTATTGTGTGGGCAGCTCTATCCCCTTGATTTTTGGGGGCATTGCAACTACCACCGGAGCCGCATCTCCCGATGCCCTCATCGAGGCAGATTGGGTGTTTCACGAGTTTTCATCGTTTGATCTGCGCCTATGGCCGGAGGGAAAGAAGATATGGCGAGCTTGGCGCTTGAATATGTTTCCTTGTCGGGGCTTAACGTCAAAGTAGATCCCGAAAAATATTCACCCCGAATGGTTGAGGCATTTCATACGGGCGAATATGAAGCAAACGAGCGGCATTTTTGTACGCAATTTTTTGGTCCTGGTGATCGTATACTCGAAGTTGGATCGTCTGTCGGTGTGGTGAGTATGGTTATGGCCCGTATAGTGGGGGCTGATAACTTCGTCGGTTATGAAGCGAATCCAGAACTTATGCCGGACGCGCTTGAGAATTTTCGTAACAACGGCCTAAATTTGTACTATCACACCGGCGTTTTACGTAACCGTGTTCGTGGCGGTGCCGGCGAACCAGTTGATTTTTACATCAATAAAGATTTTTGGATTTCAGCGCTCGAGCCCTCTGGCAATTCCATTCGCACTGTACAGGTGCCGATGCTGTGTCTGGAAGATGAGATTCAAAAGTTCGGTGCCAATGCCCTGATGATGGATATCGAAGGAGCAGAATGTGAACTGCTGCTCTATGCAGATCTTACTGGCATAAATAAAATTTTTATGGAGCTGCACTATTGGCCATCGCGAGCCGCAGCGAACAAGATGGTGCGCTATCTCATCAATGAAGGTTTTAGTTTCGACCTGCCGAATTGTGCAGGCCATACAATATCGTTTCATCGGGGGCTGGAGCCGGCTGCCTAGTCCACTTTTGGTGGACCTATTCCGTCACTCCGCGCCCGCACGTAGCGGCGTCGATTAGCCGGGATTAAGCCGCCCTAGGGTATTCTCGCCAAGATCGACCAGTCGCCAGCCTCCTCCCTGCATTAGTGTCAGGCAAACCGACATCAATTCACCGCCTTGTCCCACTAAGCCCTCAGGATCCCGGGCAGCGCGTCGTGAGGTCGGCTCTTCTGGGAGTCTCCGAGATTGGCCAAGTGCCGCACACCTCGCCCCGATTGATCTTCCGCGGCTGACCTCGCACAACTGCGGAGCTCGTGAGAGAGTATAGGTATGCGGGATGACGTGTCATGCTTTCGGCTGGGCGTCCGCGCCAAGCTTGTCGAGGGCCTCAGAGGCCTGACACATATGCCAACAGGAGCGCCCACTTTTTTGGTGCACAGGGCATACCGGCTCACTATGGTTGGCGGACCAGCGCTTGAAGTCTTCCGCGCATTGGCTGCCGTCAGAGGACGTTGGGTTGAGGATTGTGAGCGGTTCGGCGTCGCTATCGATATATGGACGGACGGATCGGACGGCGGGCTTCTGCATGACCGCTGGCATATTGCGAGCGCACGCCTCATGCTTGGCTTTCCAAAGAACCGCGAGGCCACTGTTGCAGGCGAGACGTTCTGGACCTGATCGAAGAGATCAGCCCATGAGTGTCCGTTGCGCCCTTCGCGCCGAGGAGGTCGGCGGATATCTCGCCCCTTCATCGAACGAGGATTCATGACAGATCAGTCAAGCGAAACATTTTCGGAGCCTCCCTGGTTTGCGCGAGGGCTCGCCATTCAGGCAAGAGTTATCGGCGCCCTGATAATGCGCGAATTGCACACGCGATATGGCCGGGAAAACGTTGGCTATTTGTGGGTGGTGCTCGAACCGATGATGCTGGCGGTCGCGATCGCGTTTGCCCGGTCGGGATCAAAAGGAGCGGACTACACCGATGACATTCGGCCGGTTCCTTTTGTCGTCTGCGGGTATTGCGTATTCATCCTATTTCGATCGGTTGTAAGCCGCTCGGAAGGTACGCTTGAATCAAACGGCCCGATGCTCTACCACCGCATGGTTTCAGTCTTTGACATGTTATTTGCTCGTCTTGTGCTGGAAGCTTCTGGAGCAGGCACGACCTTAGCCATTATGATCTGCTTCATCACCGTACTAGGCTATGGCTCCCTCCCCGCGCGCCCTCTCGACCTGATTGCCGGCTTCATGGCTATGGTCTGGTTCTCCTTCTCCCTCTCAATGATCATTTGCGCAATCACCCATGAAAACCGCACGGCAGGGCGATTGGTGCATCCAGTTATGTATCTCACCCTCCCTCTGTCGGGGTGTTTTTATCAGATTTCATGGTTGCCGGAGCCATTCAGAGGATGGATGAGCTGGTTTCCCCTTGCAGAGATATTCGAACAAGTTCGCTATGGTGAATTCAGTTCAGCCACCAATCAGTATGTCAAGCCGTTGTACTTAATTGGGTGGTTTATGGCACTTACGTGGGTCGGGATGGTCGCGATCAAGCACGTCCGCAATAATGTGCACCTCAGTTGACCGATCGTCATAAGTTTTACCCTGGAGACACGATGCGCGATACGGCCACTATCAACTTTACCCGTCCCGACCAGAGCACGTTCCTCGCCCGGGTGATCCAATGGTTGAAAGCCCGTAGCTATTTCCTGCTGGTTGTGATCCTGCCGACGGTCGTTGTCGCCGCCTACTACCTCCTCATTGCGTCCGATCAATTTGAATCGGAAGCCCACTTCAGGGTTCGCTCGGCGCAACAGTCTCCCTCCGCCAGTATGGGGCTTGGCCAAGTTCTGGACCTCGCCGGAGGCGTGGGCGAGTCTGAGAGCGAGGCTATGAGTGTGCAAGATTATCTGAATTCACACGACGCAGTCGCAGCGCTGCGCAAAAACGATCAATTGATTGAGCGTTTTCGCCGGCCAAATATCGACTTTATCAGTCGTCTCAATTCCCAAAATCCTAAAGCGGAAACTCTTCTCAGGTACTATCGGAAACACGTCGAAATCAACACCGCAAGTGACAGCGGGCTGACGACACTACGGGTACGAACCTTCACACCGGAAGACTCTTACATTATCATCAATGCTCTGCTGAAGCTCGGTGAAGAACGCGTCAATGACCTGAATACACGGCTTTATCAAGACACGCTCGCAGCAGCGAACCGCCAACTCGCGGATGCGGAGGCAGACGTGACGAAGACTCAAAGTCAGATGACTGGATTTCGTCAATCCAAGAGCGACATTGATCCGACGGGAGCCGGGGAAGCGCAAATTCGGCTCGTCTCGGAATTGACGGCGTCTCTTTCCGCTGCAAGAGCGCAACTCGCCGCTATGAAGGGGGCAATTAGCCCCACCAGTCCTCAATATGTCGCCCTGGCAGAGCGAGTTCGGGCGCTGGAAGGCCAAGTGGCTGCACAGTCGGGCCGCATGGCCAATAGCGGCGGTGGACAGACCATAGCGACCGACCTGGGTTCTTATGAGACGTTGCGCGTGCAGCAAGATTTCGCCGCCAAACGTTACACAGCGGCAGCTGCTGAGCTCGAACAGGCCCGCGATCGGGCAATGAAACAACAACTATTTATTGAACGAGTAGTCGAACCGGACGTGCCGGACAAGTCAACCTACCCGAAACGCTTAACGAATGTTGCGACGGTTTTCTTTGGCCTGCTGCTTGCGTATGGCATCGGCTGGTTAATCATCGCTGGGGTCCGTGAACACGCGTCCTAGCTTCAACATCGCCGGGTGACGCCTGACATCAATGGGGCGGCAGGCGTCAGGAGCTTCGCCATGGAGACATCTGCAGGACGTGATCCGCGCTTTTTCAATTAATCGGCAAGAATTGCAAATGCCAACCAGCCAAGAAATTGAACAATGATCCGCTTTGAACAAGTGTCCAAGACTTATCACATTCGCAAATTTGAAAAGCAGGTGTTGAATGATGTCACGTTCACGATCAATAGAGGCGATTCTATCGGCGTATGTGGCGCTAATGGCGCGGGCAAATCGACGCTTATGCGATTGATTGCTGGTGTGGAGAAGGCGACGACCGGAAAGGTCACACGTAGTCTCACCACATCCTGGCCTATCGGCTATTCGAGCTGCTTCCAGTCAAGCCTGACTGGGGCAGATAACGCCCGCTTCATAGCGCGAATCTATGGTCAAGAAGCGAACGGTTTGTTTGACTATGTGGAGGATTTCGCCCAGTTGGGCGCCTATTTCCACCAGCCTATCAAAACCTATTCAGCGGGCATGCAGGCGCGGTTGGCGTTTGGCATATCCCTAGCTATCAACTTTGAATGCTACCTGGTCGATGAAGTCACCGCGGCCGGTGATGAGCGGTTCCGACAACGTTGTCACGACGCGCTCGTCCACCGTCGCAACACCGGCACATTGGTTATGATATCCCACGACCCGCACACGCTGCGTGAGTACTGCGACCGTGGCGCGGTAGTCCACGGTGGTGGCGTGCAGTTGTTTCCGACCGTTGAAGAGGCGATCGATGTGCATCACCACTTGCAACAGCAACTCGCGTCAGCCTAATACGCGGCTCGTCATCGCAGCGGGGCCGCCTGATCGATTCACGTCGAGAGCAAAGTCGTTGAGGCAAACCCACTGAAGGTGATGTGACCTTGTTATTCGTTAAATGGTGAGCGTCCGGTGAAGCCGTTTTGGTTTGCGGACGACCGGGAGGATGATTTGGACTTATGGCCAGCATTAATGCGGGCATTAAGTTCAGACCAAGCGGTTGGGCATGGGGCGGATAGAGATTCTCTCCGGCGTTGAGCGACGGAGACGCTGGTCGGACGAGACCAAGCTGAGGATCCTTGCGGAGGCCGATCAGCCCGGAGCCCGGATCGGGGAAGTGGCGCGCCGCCACGACATTATGCCTGGCCAGATCCGCTCTTGGCGGAAGACGTTCTCGGCCTTCGACGCGCCTACGATGTTCGCGCCAGTGACTGTTGTGGACAGGGGCGGCGCCGGGCGCGGCGTACACGCAGGCGAAACCCGCCGGGCGGCGTCCAAGGCTGAGGTCGTGGAGATCACGCTGCGCAATGGACGGTCACTCAGGGCGACCGTCGATATCGACCTGAAGATGCTATCGTCCTTGATTG
>Ga0302315_10001229_pt1 | contig 26594 bp, 24 predicted proteins | sample III_Palsa_N3_1_FD_200532 | JGI IMG/M metagenome (GOLD analysis project Ga0302315, IMG submission 200532) | Peat permafrost microbial communities from Stordalen Mire near Abisko, Sweden - III_Palsa_N3_1 | ecosystem: Environmental > Terrestrial > Soil > Palsa > Peat permafrost | place: Sweden...
ATCATCAAATATCCTTTTTCTACCTACGCTTATCATTTCGTTTGTTTTAGTATCACATATAGCCATCGCGCAGGGCAACCCCGTATTAACAGGTGCCGATCCTGACGCGATAACCGTGGGGAAAGAATATTGGATATACCCCACCAACTCGCTCGATACAGGCACGCATCGTAACACCGACAGATTTTATGCCTACTCATCCAAAGACCTTACCAATTGGAAAAACAGGGGCCAGCTTATCCAGATAGATGAAATACCATGGATAAAAGATGACAGCGCGAAGCGGCACGCGCTATGGGCGCCTGATGTGCTGGAGCATAATGGGAAATTCTATCTTTATTACGCCGTCGGCCCGCAAAACCCAACGCCCAGCCGCATAGGGGTAGCAATATCTTCGTCGCCATCGCATGGGTTTAAGGATGTTGGGCGGCCGTTGCTTACCGGTGGAAACGGTTTTGAAGCTATCGATCCAACGGTATTTATAGACCCTAAAACGGGCATTGCTTATTTATACGCGGGCGGCAGCTCGGGGGCTAAACTCCGGGTTTTTCAGCTTAAATCAAACCTTACTGAAATTGACCACGAAATAAGCATTGCGCAGCCCCCAATGTTCACCGAGGGTGTTTTTATGCATGAACGAAACGGGATCTATTATCTGTCATACAGTCACGGCAGATGGAACGATGCTTCCTATTCGGTGCATTATGCTACGGCCATATCGCCGGTTGGGCCGTGGGTGTACCGCGGGGCTATTTTAGTAAGCGATTCAACACATAAAGGCCCGGGGCACCATTCTTTTGTCGAAAACCCATCAACACATCAATGGTTTATTGTTTATCACCGCTGGGAAAATACCGGAAATGGCCCGTTCAGCGGGACAAGAAAAACCGCCATAGAACCTATATTTTACAGGCCCGACGGTACAATTATGCCGGTGAAGATGAGCGATAAGAACAAGTTGACATCGCCCATAAATTAATTACCGGGTTTATAAAGCCATTTGCGGGATATAACCAGCCCTAAAGGTATTTACAAGGGATGCAGGGGTTAAAACTATTACCTGATCCGCTTGCGGTAAAGCAATTCCCTGCCCATAACCAAAGGGCGACCACCGGTACATTAATTTATCTTTTATTAGGAACGCATTATTTTGGTATGATATGAAGGTGCCATCGGGCAGTTGGGCCGGGGCTTCTTCGTGGGTTACTTTTTGTTTGCTTTGGTTTATTCTTTCCTCATGGATGATATCGTCTATTTTTTGGATCGAAGTTTTTTCGGTAAATTGATACCCAGGATTGCCCTTTAGCCAAAGGGTTTTGAATTTGTTATAATCTTCTCTGCGGCATTCAAAACATGGCCTGTGGCCTGCGGCAAACGAAATGGCTTCATCCATAAAAAAAAGCTCGGTGTACCTGTTGGGCGCCATTACCACTCTTTTCCGGCCCCTGAATTCAAGCTTGCAGGTGATCCACGCTTTTAGCTTGAACGGGCGGAGCAGTTCTTTTTTATCGTTGTGCAAAAGTCCTCGGTTGCCCATCCACAAACCCCTTGCCTCAGTTTTTATAATATCACCAAACGGATCGACCCTGTTTTGCAGCATAACACGCTATTTATGAGTAAAAATAAACAAATATTAGCCGAATTATCATAGGGCAATAAATCATGCTTACGCGGGTAATGTGGGTCAACCGTAGCTGCAATCATTTACCTTAGCGTTAATTATGGCACAACTTAAACTTTTTATGGTACTGGTGGGCTGTACGCCGCCGGGCCGCCGCGTGGAGCAGCACGATTTCTTTTTTGGTATTGCAAACAGTATCGAAGATCTTTTCCCTGAAATTAAAGCCTTCTGGCCCGAGGGAAAGGTACATATTGATGCCTGGCGCGAGGTGAATAAAGTGGAAGATTATCAAATTAAGATCACATCAAAAGGGGATAAGATGGTAAACCCTGGCCAGCTTTTCTTTATCAATCTGGGCGGATATTTAGAGAACAGGTTTGAAGAGCAGCATTATATTATACTCACCGTAAAACGTGATAAAGCAGAAGCTACCAAAGAAGCTAAATCAACCCTGTTTTATGAACATAACAATTTTGAGGGCGCGCCATCGCATATCGATGATAGGTATGGCATTGATGTGGATGATATTTACCAGATAGAGGATCTGTTGTCGCCTACGCAAAAACAGCAATACCAGGTTGAAATTATCCCGGCAGTTGATCTGGGTGAGGATGCTTTTCATTTGGGGTATTTAAAATTGCCTATGGTCGACTAAAATGGTTGCTTTAGCAATGCTTTTAGGTTGAAAAATTGTCCATATAGTTGCGTGGTTCGTCCATTTTAAGATGGAAATGTATTTTGGATATTTGTGACGTCAATAGCGACAAACAAATATTCAACATAATGAAAATACAATTCACAGTACCCGCCAGGGCCGATGTAGCGCCTACCAACCAGGCCATATTTGATAATTTACAAAAAGCTTTGGGCTTTGTACCAAACCTGTATGCTACCATTGCTTACTCTGATAATGGACTTGCCCGGTTTTTGGCTTATGAAAATGCAAAAACATCTCTATCCAATAAAGAAAAAGAAGCGGTTAATTTAATTGTAAGCCAGGTTAATGGTTGTATTTATTGCCAAAGTGCCCATTTGGTTTTAGGTAAGATGAATGGATTTTCTGACGCGGAACTGCTTGATATAAGGAAAGGAACAAGTACCGATACTAAATTGAAAGCACTGGTGGCCTTAGCGGCCAGCATTACCAAAAACCGAGGTAGAGTTGCAGGCGACCTTGTAGATGATTTTTATACTAAAGGATACACTAATGAAAACCTGGTTGACCTTATATTACAGATAAGCGACAAAACCGCTATGAATTACCTGCATAATTTAACCGATATTCCAGTTGATTTTCCGTTAGCCCCGGCATTATAAGTTTTAAAACATACCATTTCAAATGCCATGAAATGGTATGTTTGATTTTAATTATCAAATAATGAGTAAAGAGATCAGATACCCCGTACCACCGTTCGATATGGAAACCGCGCTGCAAAAAGTACAAGCTGCAGAAGATGCCTGGAATACCAAAGACCCGGAAAAGGTTTGCCTAGCTTATACCATAGATACTGAATGGCGCAACCGCACTGATTTTATTAACGGGCGCGAAGAAGTAAAACAGTTTTTAACCCGCAAGTGGCAAAAGGAACTGGATTACAAGCTTAAAAAAGAGCTGTGGGGATTTAAAGAAAACCGCATGGCCGTTAGGTTTGAATATGAATGGCATGACCATGCCGGCCAATGGTACCGCAGCTATGGTAATGAACTTTGGGAGTTTGACGAAAATGGCCTGATGCAAAAAAGGTTTGCCAGCATAAATGACCTGCCCATTGCCGAAGCCGACCGCAAGCTTTAACCATAATTGATAATGACCCATCAATCCGCCCTTACTTTAATTGACCCGCAAAATGGTAATTTGGCTTTTAAGCTGTTTACATTTAGCGATAACAGTTATTTTGATTATTTGCAGCGCAATAATTATTACTCGCTGATATGGGTTACTGAGGGTAGCGGGAAATTAATAGCCGATTTTTCGGAATATAGCTATCTGCCGAATACATTATTTGCTTTTGCTCCATATCAGCCGTTTATTTTTATGGCCGATAAAAAGATGAAGGGAGTTGCGCTGCAATTTCATCCCGACTTTTTTTGCATACACAAACACCAGCACGAGGTGGCCTGTAATGGTGTGTTGTTTAATAATGTATATAACCCACCATTTGTATTGGTTGATGAAAGTAAAGCAAATACGTTTAACGTTATGCTGGAACATATAAAAGTAGAGATGCAGAACCGGGCTTTGGCACAGTATGAATTACTGGTATCATATTTAAAAATATTCCTGATAAATGCCTCGCGTTTAAAAACAAGCCAACAAGTGGATGCACAACTGTCCGTTGCCGATAGCGAGGAACCATTTATCCTTCAAAAGTTAAAAAACTATTTGGAACAGCATTACAAAACCAAGCACGCGGTAAGCAATTATGCCGATATGCTTAACATATCGCCAAAGGCATTGTCAAAAATTAGTAAAACGCATTTTAACAAAACAATTACCAAACTAATTGCCGAACGGATCGTCATCGAGGCAAAAAGGGAACTTTATTTAACTAATAAAACGATAAAGGAAATAGCTTATGAATTAGGTTATAATGATGAAAGCTACTTTAGCCGCTTTTTTAAAATAAATGCCGAAGTTTCGCCACAACTATACCGCGAAACGGTAGGTTTTAATAAGATGGGTTTAAGTTAAACGGAGGCTATTGTGCTTTAGATAGTAATAGTGCAGCTTATTCATAATTTGTTACCGGTATGCCACGCTTTAAGCCCTTTGCGCACATTCCAACCGTTAACAAGAATGAAACCAGATATATATTGGTTGAATACTTTTGAATTTAGCTCCTGTAATACCTGAACTTCGTAAATTAATGCCCGGTTTATAGTATCGCCCTAAAATATAGCTTCCGCGATCCTCTTTGTAGGGCCGGGATTACTCATGGTATAAAAATGCAACACAGGCGCGCCGAAATTTATCAGCTCTTTGCATTGGGCTATCATCCATTCGATACCTACATCCTTTACCTCTTTTTCGGATTTGCAGGCATGTACGGCATCGCTCAGGTCTTCTGGGATATCGATATGAAATATTTTTGGCAGGTTGATTAGTTGTTTGGACGAGGTGATGGGCTTTAAGCCGGGGATGATAGGCACGTTGATGCCGTTTTCGCGGCACTGTTTTACAAACTCTTTGTATTTATTATTATCATAAAACATTTGGGTAACTATAAAAGTGGCACCCATGTCAACCTTTTGCTTAAGATATTTGAAATCGGTCTTCAGGTTGGGCGATTCAAAATGTTTTTCGGGGTAACCAGCCACACCTATGCAAAAATCGGTATTTACCACTTCATGATCTTCATATAAATATTTGCCTTTGTTCATGTTGGTTACCTGCTCCAGCAGATCGCAGGCATAGGCATGGCCGCCGGGCGTAGGTATAAATGATGTATCAGCATGGCGGGCATCGCCACGCAGCACCAGCACATTGTCAATACCTAAAAATTGCAGGTCGATAAGGGCGTTCTCGGTTTCCTCTTTAGTAAAACCACCGCAAATAAGGTGCGGTACAGCATCAACCTTATAACGGTTAATAATAGCGGCGCAAATGGCCACTGTACCGGGGCGCTTACGGTAAGATACCTTTTCTAACAAACCATTTTCATGCTGCTTATAAATGTAATCCTCGCGATGGTAGGTTACATCAATAAACGGCGGATTGAACTCCATCAGTGGGTCAATGGCGTTGTATATTTCCTGAATGCTTCGTCCTTTTACCGGAGGTAAAAGCTCAAAGGAGAATAGTGTTTTGCCTTTAGCGTTATTGATATGTTCGGTTATTTTCATATGGCTCGTGTGGCGTGGTTCGTGGTTCGTGTAGCTTCCGTTTTATGTTATATGAATTATTTTTCTAATTCTGATTTATAGTAATTTATTAATCCGGCTAATAATTTTCTGACTTTCCCCAGTTGACTTAATAACGTATTTAATAATTCATCATTAATAAAATCAAGATCGAAAGATAAATAAAATTGGGTTTCCAATTCATAAGCGGAACCACGGGCAATGTAAAAAAATTGTAACGCATCTTTACGATGATTTCTGCCGGAGCCCTCAGCAATATTCGATGGGATGGAAACAACAGACCGCTTTATTTGGGATTGAAGCCCAAATATTTCATCCTTTGGAAATCCTCCTAAAGTGCTATAAACTAATTTAACCAATATCCTTGCTTCTTTCCAAGCATCTAAATCTGTATAGATCATAATATAATTTTTACCCGAACCACGAGCCTAAATACTATATTTTTACCCGAACCACGCCACCCGAACCCCGAACCTAATAATTCAAATTCGGCCCCAGCCAACGTTCTACTGTTTCCAGATCCATATTTTTACGTATAGCATAATCCTCCACCTGGTCTTTGCTTATCTTACCCAATCCAAAATACCTCGACTGCGGGTGCGCGAAATAGAACCCGCTTACGGATGCGGCCGGTGTCATGGCCAGGCTTTCGGTAAGGTGCATGTGTGCATTGTCTTCGGCTTTAAGCAGTTCAAAAAGGGTTGTTTTTTCGGTATGATCGGGGCAGGCTGGATAACCCGGTGCCGGGCGTATGCCCTGATATTCTTCTTTTATCAGTTTATCGGTATCCAGCTGCTCGGTTTTGGCGTAGCCCCAGTAATCCTTGCGTACCAGCTCATGCATTTTTTCGGCAAATGCTTCCGCCAAACGGTCGGCAAGGGCTTTGGCCATAATGCTGTTGTAATCGTCATAGTCACGCTCAAATTCAGCCACTAATTCATCGCAGCCAATCCCCGCGGTAACCGCGAAGCCACCCCAATAATCGGCAATGCCACAATCTTTTGGCGCAATAAAATCCGATAAAGCATAATAGGGTTCACCTTTTACCTTTTCGGCTTGCTGGCGCAGGGTGTAAATGGTGGTTAGTTTTTGCTGGCGCGATTCATCGGTATATAATTCAATATCATCGCCGACGCTATTGGCAGGCCAAAAACCTATCACCGCGTTGGCCTGCAATAATTTTTCTTTAACTATCCTTTTTAACAGTACCTGCGCGTCATCATAAAGCTTTTTGGCCTCAACACCGACAAACTTATCATCAAAAATTTTGGGATAGCTGCCGCGCAATTCCCAGGTATGGAAAAATGGCGTCCAGTCGATATACGGTACCAGTTCTTCCAGCGGGAAAGCCTCAAAAACCTTTGTGCCTGTAAAGGTTGGTTTAGGCGGCATCATGCCATTTAAGTTGATCTGAAATTTTGAATCGCGGGCGTTATCAATGCTGACAAAACGTTTGTCGGATTTTTTATTCAGATGCGCCTCGCGGGCTTTTTCGTATTCGTTTTTTATACCCTGGATATACTCGTCGCGGCCTGTTTCGCTCATCAGGTTGCTGCAAACGGTTACACTACGTGATGCATCAAGCACATGAATGGCAGGCCCCGAATAGTTTGGCGCAACCTTTACCGCCGCATGTATGCGTGATGTGGTTGCCCCGCCAATGATCAGCGGAATGGTAAAGCCCTGTCGCTCCATCTCCTTGGCAAAATGCACCATTTCGTCTAATGATGGGGTGATCAAACCACTAAGGCCAATAATATCCACTTCCTGTTTGATGGCCTCGTCGATGATCCTTTGCGCGGGCACCATCACCCCCAGGTCGATCACCTCGAAATTATTACAGGCCAAAACCACACCTACAATGTTTTTGCCGATATCATGCACATCGCCCTTAACGGTAGCCATTAAAATTTTGCCTGCATTGCTGCGGGCATCGGCGGCGGTATCTTCGCCCGAAAGCAGCACGCGCTGTTTTTCCAGTTCGATAAAAGGTAACAGGTAGGCCACCGCTTTTTTCATTACACGGGCCGATTTTACCACCTGTGGCAGAAACATTTTGCCCGAACCGAACAGATCGCCAACGATGTTCATACCATCCATCAGCGGGCCTTCAATCACCTCCAGCGGCTTGGCATATTTTAACCGTGCTTCTTCCACATCGTCATCCAGGTATTCAATAATTCCCTTCACCAGTGCGTGCGACAGGCGTTTTTCAACCGGGTCTTTGCGCCATTCTTCGTCACGTACAATTACCTTGCCTTTACTTTTAATGTTATCGGCAAATTCAACCAAACGCTCGGTAGCATCCGGGCGGCGGTTAAGCAAAACATCCTCAACCAGTTCCAGCAGATCCTTTGGTATTTCCTGGTACACCTCAAGCATACCCGCATTAACAATACCCATATCCATCCCGGCCTTTATGGCATGGTACAAAAATGCCGAGTGCATAGCCTCGCGCACAGTATTATTGCCGCGGAACGAGAAGGAAATATTACTTACCCCGCCGCTAACCTTGGCATAAGGCAGGTTTTGTTTTATCCAGCGGGTGGCTTCAATAAAATCAACCGCGTAGTTGTTGTGCTCTTCGAGGCCGGTAGCTACGGTTAATATGTTTGGGTCGAAAATAATATCCTGTGGTGGGAAGCCTACTTCGTTAACCAATATATCGTATGATCGCTGACAAATTTCTTTACGGCGTTCCAGCGAATCGGCTTGCCCGGTTTCGTCAAAGGCCATCACTACGGTAGCCGCGCCATAGCTTAATATTTTGCGGGCATATTCCTTAAATTTTTCTTCGCCTTCTTTTAACGAGATGGAGTTTACGATGCCCTTGCCCTGCAAACATTTTAAACCAGCCTCAATTACTGTCCATTTTGATGAATCCACCATGATGGGCAATTTGGCAATATCGGGTTCGGACGCTACCAGGTTCAGGAATTTCACCATCACCGCTTCCGAATCGATCATGCCCTCATCCATGTTGATATCGATCACCTGCGCACCACCTTCTACCTGCTGGCGGGCAACGGTTAGGGCTGCTTCATAGTCCTCGCCTAAGATCAGTTTCGAGAATTTTGGAGAGCCCGTAATATTGGTACGTTCGCCCACATTCATAAAAACACTTTCGGGTGTAAGTGTAACCGATTCAAGCCCGCTTAAGCGCATGTAGGGCTCAATTTCAGGTTTTTTCCTGGCGGGATATTTGGCCGCTTTATCAGCAATACATTTGATATGCTCGGGCGTAGTGCCGCAACAACCGCCGACGATATTTACCAGCCCGGCTTTCATAAAATCATCAACCTGGTGGGCGGTTTCATGCGCGGTTTCGTCGTACTGGCCAAACTCATTTGGCAGGCCTGCATTTGGATAAGCCGAGATAAATACATTGGCTTTTTCTGAAAGTTCCTCCAGATGCGGGCGCATTTCCCTTGCGCCCAAAGCACAGTTTAAGCCGACAGATAACAGGTTGGCATGACGGATAGAGTTCCAGAACGCCTCAACCGTTTGTCCCGACAAGGTACGGCCCGAGGCATCGGTAATAGTGCCCGAGATCATGATAGCCCCTTCACCCCGAAAAGGTGCGTAATCTTTACCAGCAGCCGCACACTCATCCTTATATCGCTGGATAGCAAACAGCGCCGCTTTGGCGTTTAATGTGTCAAATATGGTTTCAACTAATAATAGATCAGAGCCGCCATCAACCAAACCGCGTACCTGCGTGTAATAGGCTTCTGCCAGGTCGTCAAAATTAACGGCGCGGTAACCCGGGTCGTTAACATCAGGCGATAATGAGGCGGTGCGGTTAGTAGGGCCAACTGCCCCGGCTACAAAACGTGGTTTGGATGGGTCTTTTTTGGTGTATTCATCGGCAACCTCGCGAGCTATACGGGCACCTTCGAAACTAAGCTCATAAGCCAGTTCCTCTAAATGATAATCGGCAAGCGAGATAACCTGTGTGCTGAAGGTATTGGTTTCAATAATATCCGCCCCGGCCTCCAAATATTCGGCATGGATGGCTTTGATAATATCGGGGCGTGTAATATTCAGCAGGTCGTTATTTCCCTGCAGGTCGGAAGTATGATCACGAAAACGTTCGCCACGGAAATCAGCCTCGGTGAGTTGGTACCGCTGTATCATGGTGCCCATTGCCCCATCGATTACGAGTATGCGTTTTTCTAATTCTTTTCTAATATCCATTGTTCAGTTGGCAGTAGCCGTTTTGCAGTTAGCAGTTAAAGAATAGGCAAAAATATTACAGCAATAAACTGCAAACTGCCAACTAAAAACTGCAAACTGAATACATGCTTATATCGAAAAGTCGGGTTGTATGTTGACTTTCGCTTATCTTTCCTATCCGCCTGCGGCGGATAAGTAGAATGTAGCACCTTGTGAAGCACAGGTTGCTAAGACATCGCAGGGTCTAATCCCTCCGTCTTTCTCCATAAGCAGTACAAATGTGCGTAATAAAGTTGTAAAATGCAATACATCATCACTAAGGCATGTATTACTTGCCATAAGATAATTTATAACAAAAAAAGCCGCCTTTTTTGAAGGCAGCTTTTCAAATAATATGTTTAATAATTACCTTCTTCTGCCGAATATACGCAGCAGCATCAGGAAAAGGTTGATAAAATCAAGATAAAGGGTTAAGCCACCCATTAAGGCATATTTTTTAGCGCTTGCATCGCCATATTCCAAACCGGCGCCAATGCGTTTAAGTTTTTGAACATCATAGGCGGTTAGGCCAACAAAAATTATTACACCAATGTAGCTGATAATAAGGCTCATGCCATCGCTATGCATGAACATATTAACTACCGATGCAATGATAATACCTACTAAAGCCATAATTAATATCGAGCCCATTTTAGTAAGATCCTGTTTAGTGGTGTAGCCTGCAATTGCCATAATACCAAACATTACCGATGCCCCTACAAATACACCTATAACAGAAGATGATGTATACACTAATAATATAAAACTTAAACTGATGCCTGTTACAGCCGCATAGGCAATAAACAATAGTGAAAGTATGGGGTACGATATTTTGTTAAGCCCAAACCTGATGAGTAGCACAAATGCCAAAGGGGAAAACATGGCAATATAGGCCAAACCTGTAGGGCCTGTTACCGGATTAAATAATTGATCTCTCAAAGCAGGTGTACTGGCAAAAAAATATGCACATGCTGATGAAACGCCTAAGGCCACAAACATCCATAAAAAAACGTTTGCTATAAATTTACGGGATGCGGTTTCATTATCATCCAGTTGTATTACGTTATCATAAACGTAGTTGGGATTATTACTTTCCATTTTTTATTAAAGATTTATTCTTTTTTTTAATTACACAAATTTACTATTAGCAACGGGATTTTAGTATGAAAATTGTAAAATCTTATGCCTCGTGTCATAGCTCAAATGCTATACCGTATTGTTAAACCCGCCTTTTTGGCAGTTATGTTAGAGTGATTAGTGATCAGAGGTTAGTGATTAGGAGCTTCAACCTTTTTACTAATCACCAATCACTAACCTCTAACCACTTCAATTCAACCTTTTTATCAATTGCTCTTCTACTTTTTTGAATACCTGCAGAGGTTTTAATGCGCGCCAGTTAAGATCATCGAGCGCGCCGCCGAAGTTGATATAATAATCGATGTTGTTGCTTTTAAACTCTTCGATCACATGCTCGCGGAAGTTTATACCGGCAATCCAGCCATCCTCCACCTCCTGGAACCACTCCTCGTAATAACAATCATCTGACGAATGAAAATTAAGTACATTTTCGCCTATCAGTATAAATTTATCAACGCCCTGGTCAACCATCAGGTCGAGCAGTTCGCGTTTCATCAGCATAATATCATTGTTGATGGCATCGTTCCACTCACCTATCAACTCTATGATGGTGTAGCCGCGCTCATAATCGGTAAACAGCACTTTCAGGTATAAGGTATTTGATCCAAATGAATCCCACTGTGGGTGCAGCAGGTAATTATACACCTGTTTATCAAATTCAAACTCACTGTATTGCGTTGCGTAAAAGGGCGAAAACTCGTCCTCCGATGCAATGTAATCATCCCTCCAGCTGTAATATGGTTCTATCTCGTGCATGTAGCCCCCTCTAAATCTCCCCCTAAAGGGTGAGACTTTTTTATTTTATTTACAAATGTGCAGATTATTCTTAAAATGGCTAACAGTTAAAATCTAATATGTTATTCAAAAACTCCCCCTTTAGGGGGTTGGGGGGCTTTATAACTTTCCACCGCTTTCCTAACGTTACCCTGTTGTTTCAGTAAAGTAGCGGCGGTTTGTTCATCAAGGCCGGTTTCGTTCATTACCATGCGGGTACCGCGGTCAACTAATTTGTTATTGGTAAGCTGCATATCTACCATTTTATTTCCTTTTACCCTCCCTAATTGTATCATGACAGCTGTGCTGAGCATGTTTAGCACCAGCTTTTGGGCTGTACCGGCCTTCATCCGGGTCGACCCGGTTAAAAACTCAGGCCCGGTTACTACTTCAACAGGGTATTTTGCTTCGGCTGCAACCGGGCTGCCGCTATTACAAACTATGCAACCCGTGGCTATATGGTGCTGGTTGGCCATTTTTAAGCCGCCGATAACATAAGGCGTTGTGCCCGACGCGGCTATACCCACCAGTACATCCTTATCGTTAATATTATACGCCTGCAAGTCTTTCCAGGCTTGTTGGTTATCATCTTCGGCAAACTCAACCGCTTTGCGTATGGCGCTATCGCCGCCCGCTATAATGCCCACTACCTGATCAAAAGGAACACCAAATGTTGGCGGGCATTCCGATGCGTCAACTACCCCCAAACGGCCACTGGTACCCGCGCCTATGTAAAATAAGCGGCCGCCCTCTTTCATCCTTGTAGCGGTTATATTTACCAATTGCTCTATCTGCGGTAAAGCTTTGGCTACAGCCAGCGGTACGGTTTGATCCTCATCATTTATATGCTGAAGGATCTCCTTTACAGGCATTTGCTCAAGATTGTTGTAGTGCGAGCTTTTCTCGGTAGTTGATTCCATTATGCTGAATTATCTGGCAAAATTAACCATGATTTTCCACTTATCATTTATTTTTCAGCAATACGGGCTTTTCGATGTGTTAACACCTAAGGCAGCAAAATAGGCCAACATGTTGCTGTTCTTACTAAATCACTTTGCATGATACAGTAAAAATGTTGCTATTTAAACAAAAGTTAAGTGGCATAGTGTATCAAATAATAACCTAAATGGTTAGCTTTGTGTATCTATTATAGTATGAAAAAGGGCGCGGGCATAATTTTCAGATCGGTGATTTTGATTTTGGTAGGAATAGTTATTGGCCTGCTTGTAGGCGATAATAATTTCACAAGCCGCTACTTTGGCACTTCACCAGGCAGGAACGATAAACTGGATAAAGTGCTGCAACTGGTGCGCCAAAATTATGTTGACAGCGTAAATGTGGATAGCGTTGAGGGTGTAGCGGCCAATAACCTGCTGCAGAACCTCGATCCGCACTCCATGTACCTGCCACCTCAGCAGGCACAGGCCATTAATGAAAAACTACAGGGTGGTTTTAATGGCTTTGGCCTGGAATACCAGTTGCTGCGGGATACGCTTTTTATTACCCAGATCTATCCCGGCGGCCCCGCTGCAAAAGCCGGTTTATTAAGCGGCGACAAAGTAATTGACATTAATAACAAAAAATTTTCGGGTACAAAACTTACAACCGACCGCGTGGATAAGCTGTTTACGGATGAAAAAAATAACGAAATAGCTTTTAGTATCATTCAAGCCAATGATGGGGGCGAAAAGCTTTATCGCATACAGCGCGGCCATGTTGACCTGACCAGTTTGGATGCAGCTTATATGGCTACCGATGATGTTGGCTATATCAAGATCAGCAAATTTGCTTCGACTACCGATGCTGATTTCAGGACTGCCCTGCATTCGCTTAAAGCAAAGGGTATGAAAAGCCTGGTGCTTGATATACGCGGCAATGGCGGCGGTTACCTGAACACGGCTACCGCGCTTGCCGATGAGTTTTTAACTAAAGACAAGCTGATAGTTTACACCAAAGGCATCCACGAACCACGTACAGATTACTTCGCGACGGATTCGGGCGAGTTTAAGCAGGGTAAAATGGCGGTGCTGATAGATGAATATTCGGCATCGGCAAGTGAGATACTGGCAGGCGCCCTGCAAGACCTTGACAGGGCCACCATTGTTGGCCGCCGCAGCTTTGGCAAGGGATTGGTGCAGGAGCAATTTCCGTTTGAGGATGGATCGGCAGTTAATTTAACCGTAGCGAGGTATTATACGCCGTCGGGCAGGTCGATACAAAAATCATACGCCGGGGGTATTGAAAATTACCACAATGAGCTTGCCTCGCGTATGAAAAAAGGCGAACTGTTTTCGGCACAAAGTAATATGGACGATAGTGTTTTTAAAAAGACCTCGACCTACCATACGTCAAGCGGTAAAAAAGTTTTTAGCGGCGGCGGCATAATGCCCGATATTTTTGTACCGGCCGATACCACAGATGATACCTTTTTGATACAGGAACTGGATGATGACCAGCTATTTACTGCTTTTGTTATTGACAAGCTGCAACCGGCCATAAATAAATTTGCTAACGAAGATGATTTTGTAAAGCATTACTCGGTTAACGATGATATGTACCAGGATTTTATCCTGTATGCTTCGCAAACGATAAAAGAGCTTGACCCCAATGATATAATGGTATCAAAAGAACCCATAAAAACCTTACTGAAAGCCTATGCCGCCCGTTTTAAATGGGGCGATAATGCCTATTTTCAAACCGTTAATGATAATGACCTGGCCTTTAGAAAGGCTGTGGAGGTGGTGAGGTAATTTGAAAATTAGATAATTTGAAGATTTGAAAATGAGGTTTGATTTCGAAAGAAAACATTTTTCAAATCTTCAAATTAAAAAATTATTTCTGCCTGAACCAGATCTGTACCGGTGCGCCGGTGAAATCGAAGTTTTCCCTTAATTTATTCTCTACAAAGCGGTAGTAAGGCTCCTTTACATACTGTGGCAAGTTGCAAAAGAACGCGAACATGGGCGATGTACCGGCTATTTGGGTAATGTATTTGATCTTTACGTATTTGCCTTTGATGGATGGTGGCGGCATAGCCTCGATGATGGGTAGCAACACCTCGTTTAACTTTGAGGTAGGGATGCGCTTAGCACGGTTGGCATAAACTTCGTTAGCTGTTTCTATCACCTTTAAAACACGTTGCTTTTCGGTAACGGAAGTGAATACGATAGGCACATCGGTAAATGGCGCTATTTTTTGGCGTATCATATCCTCGAAAACTTTAATGGTTTTGTTATTCTTCTCGATCAGATCCCATTTATTTACTACGATGACAACGCCTTTTTTATTCTTTTCGGCAAGGTGGAATATATTGATATCCTGCGATTCGATACCTTCAACGGCATCAATCATCAGGATAACTACATCGGCTTCTTCCAGTGCCTTTATGGTACGCATTACCGAGTAAAATTCGATGTTCTCCTTAACCTTGGTTTTTTTACGCAGCCCGGCAGTATCTATTAGCATAAAATCATGCCCATACTGGTTATAATGTATGTGGATGGAATCGCGGGTGGTGCCTGCTATTGGGGTAACTATGTTACGTTCCTTACCTATCAGCGCGTTAATGATGGATGATTTACCCACATTCGGGCGCCCTACAATGGCGTATTTGGGTAAGGTGCTTTCTTCTGTTGGTTCATCGTCAAAATGCTTTACCACATCGTCCAGCAATTCGCCGGTGCCCGAGCCTGTCATAGATGAGATGTTATACAATTCGCCTAGCCCAAGGCTGTAAAACACCATTGAATCGGCCAATAGCGAGGTGTTATCCATTTTATTAACCACCACAAATACAGGTTTTTTGCCTTTGCGCAGTAACGATGCTATCTCATCATCCAAATCGGTAATGCCGGTGGTTACATCAACCACAAACAAAATTACGGTGGCTTCTTCAATAGCTATAACTACCTGCTCGCGTATGGCGGCCTCAAATACATCTTCGGAGTTTGCCACATAACCGCCGGTATCAATAACGGTAAAACTGTGATGTGTCCATTCAGAAACGCCGTAATGCCTGTCGCGCGTAACGCCGCTCACATCATCAACAATAGCCTTGCGGCTTTCGGTAAGTCGGTTATATAAAGTTGATTTGCCTACGTTGGGCCTGCCCACTATGGCTACTATGTTGCTCATTTGTTTTTTAGTCTAAAGTGAAAAGTTTAAAGTTCAAAGTCGACTTTCGACTTTATGCCTTTAACTTTCAACTATTATTCGTACCCGAATTTTTTCAGGTAATTCTTTTTGCTGCGCCAGTCAGGAATTACTTTTACAAACATCTCCAGGAAGATCTTTTTCTGGAAAAAATCTTCCATATCTCGGCGGGCGTAAGTGCCTACTATTTTAAGCATGCCGCCATCCTTGCCTATCAGTATATTTTTTTGCGAGTCGCGCTCTACAATAATTTCCGCGCTGATGCGGTGCAGCTTTTCTCCCTCAACAAAGGCGGTTATAATTACCTCACTACTATAGGGTATTTCTTTTTTATATTGTTTAAATATTTGCGCCCGTATCATTTCTGATGCGAAAAACCTGTCGTTCCTGTCGGTTAGCGCATCCTTTTCGTAATAGGCCGGATGTTCGGGCAGGTTCTCGATCACGAAGTTCATTACCGCCAGCACATTATAATCTTTTAGTGCCGATATAGCGAAAACTGCCTTAGGCTTTAGCTTTTCTTCCCAAAACTCCACCTTGTTTTTTACGGTTTCCTCATCACTCTGATCAACCTTATTGATGAGCACGGCCACCGGCGCTAATGAGCCTTCAAGCTTTTTTAGTACATCGGCTTCGTCATATTCCTCATATATATCGGTCACCAGCAAAATCAGGTCGGCATCAACTATGGAGCCATCAACCTGGTGCATCATGCTTTCGTGCAAGGCATAGTGGGGTTTTATAACGCCGGGGGTATCAGAAAAAACTATCTGGTAATCATCTTCATTAACAATACCTAAAATACGGTGACGGGTGGTTTGCGCCTTTGGGGTGATGATAGACATTTTTTCGCCCACAAGCGCGTTCATCAGGGTTGATTTACCTGCGTTGGGCTTACCTATTATGCTTACAAAACCTGCTTTGTGGGCCATAAAAAAATATATGAAATAATATTTGGACTGCAAAGAAACGAATTATATCTTTGCAGTCCAATTTAAACAGGATGTAAATTGCATTTTTGGTTTAAATGGAACACTTTTTGCAGTTATGGGCAGAGAGTTAATAACAAAAACAGTGCGGGATGGAGCAGTTGGTAGCTCGTCGGGCTCATAACCCGAAGGTCGTAGGTTCGAGTCCTGCTCCCGCTACCAGATTATCAGGCAGTTACAGTAAGATGTAGCTGCCTTTCTTTTTTCTGTTAACGTATTGTTAACGGTTCTTAGCTTTGCCTTTGGCTTATATAAAGATAGGTAATTAATCTCATACTGTCAAGTTAAACCGCTCACTATCACCAGTTAATATCTTACTAATAAGTTACGCCCCAAGACTTGGAATTTGCATAGTAGGTGTTTAACCTTACCTTTATTATAATCCGATAGCAATTAATATGTCCGAACAGGATAACGATGTTCCAAAAAGTGTGTCACCCGGTATTTTATACCGTCAGCATTTCAAGTTGAATGCCTCTCAAAATGAGGATGAAACTATTCGTGAACTGGCAAAACTGTTGAATATTTCTGAAGAAAAACTTCGCGCAAATATCAAAGAAGCGCAAGAAATTAATAAAGCGGAATACCTGGCGGTACAAGCCTTTACTGCGCCCTATAAAACGTTGCTGGACAGCACCCCTAAAATAACTAAGGACAAGTATGATGAATTGATGGATGTAGGTAGGTTCTTATTGAAAACCGGATTGAACATTCGATTCAGTCCACCATCACAACTGCCGGTTTATCCTGACTTTACATTTGCTATGGATAATGATCGGATTGGCATTGAACATTCACGAATCATCGATGAACAAATGAAACGTGCAACTAAAACTACTCAGAAATTATTAGAGGATGCCGCCAAAATTGTTAATCAAAATAATCCAACCCTTGACGGTATCGTAAATATTTTCATTGATTTTAATGCTCCTGCTATTTCAAATAAGTCTTTAAACTCAAGGGGCTTTACTGCTGAAGAACGGGAACAGTTGAAAGAAATAATAGCGAATTACGTTACCAAGCTCTTGAAAATGGAGAATAATTCAAAGCCTCCATTTATTATCCAATCCAGTTTTGAAAGAAATCCGGGCCACCCGGTAAGTATCAATCTGGGTGAACGTTATTTTGCAATCGGTGGGTTTAGGAGTTTAGCGGAAAAACGCATAGCGGCTAAAGAAAAAAGGTTTAGTGCCTATCAGTCTGAAAGTGGGCTTACCCGAATTTGGCTGCTATTGATTGTGGATGGTTTCAGCAGCCATTCGGGATTTGACCTTCATAACGAGATTTTCCTTTACAATAACCACTCTGAATTCGAATTGATCCTGGTGTTTGAGGTATTCTCCGGAAAACATTATCTGATTTATGACAAAAGCCGTCACGGAAATCCAGACCATATAATACTATCGTAAATATTTTACTTACGCTTCGGTGGGATTCCGGTGGGTGTATGTCCCTCCATCGATCCCTTAAATACATCCGTCAACGTCCAAAGAGTATCTGTTACCCTTCCTTCGAGCAAGCCTTTAGCACCTTCACCGGCATCCCGTTTATGGCGCCATGTCGCCAGGCTTTTGCTGAGTTCTCTAAGAACTAATTCGCGATTGGTACGCACGGTGTCCACATTATTGATTGTTGAGAAATGCAATCCCCAAAACACATATAAAGGCATTGAGCCGTCCTGATGGGCTTCAGTACTCGCGTCATGGAACGCGTCAATAATATTCGAATCAAACGCCCGGTCATAAAAAGTTTCTGCTAAGCGCACGGCTTTATTATTTGGCACTGAAGCCAGTGTGCCGATGTATCCGCGAGAGCCCCCTACAAGAAAGCTCGTCGAAACGTTCGCCCACGACCAGCAGGTGTTATTAAAAATGAGTGGCGGGTGGGGATCACTGGCCATTTGATCAAAATTAGCCATATAATTAAAGTCAATACATTTAATGGCGTTGGCATTCGGTACGCGGGGCACCTCGTGTTTTCTGGCCACCTTTTTCCGGTGATATGCCGAACTGATTGCGCCGGTTATGCCTGCATAGACCTCATGCGGATAGCCCAAAGCATGCAGTGCCTCGCTGCGCCAGGCCAAGCCATCCAATTTTTTGAAATAATATAGCGTTTCTACAGCATGCATATCCTGATACGGGGTCAACGCAAGACTGAATACCATGTCAAATTCCACAATATGGTTCGCCCCATCTGCGCCGTGGAATTTCACTTCGGAGCGTGTGCCGCTTACATCGCCGCCATGGCTGCAAATATGAAGCAAGTCAAAAGGATAACCTTCAATTGTGTTTTTGAGGTTATAAGTCGTAGCGGCACCAGCGGTCAGCCTACGCAGGTAATAGTTTTTAAATTCCAGGAGGCTGATAAGTTTTTCAGTTTCTTCATCTTTAAAGAAAACAGGCGAGAAGACCACTGCGGAACCTGATCTTTTACCGAGTTCGTATCTAAAAGCATTATGGATAAAGAAATCCGGCCGGTGTTCCAGGTTGACATAGGACACAGGGATTGAGTGGGCGAACAGTGAATATGGAAGTCCTTCTGTAAAAAAGGTAGCGTACTCAAAAGCATTGAAATTTATCCCGCCAATCCTACCGTTAATCTTATCCCGCAAAAGGTCTAAGGCGTTCTGATCCCCGGCATCCCAGTCCTCCAGCAAGTGTAGTACCTGTTCATTTTCATGATCGGCCATTTCCTCAACTATAATTATTTTGGCTCCTATGCTTGCGGCATAACTTATAGCAATCACCGTCTCCGCACTAGACATACGTTCAACAACCACTATCCCAGGCAAGCCTTCAGGCTGTACGTCCAGCGCCACATTTTGCGGGCCAATCTGTAATATGCGATTCTGCTGTAACGCCAGTGCAAGGCCCTCAAAACATTGTTCCGCCGAACACATTATTGGCGCTTGTTTGTCGAACGCGAACCCGCCCAGATAGGCTCCAAGTTCATCCGCTGCCTCAATTTGTATCACATTGTAATGGGGGAGATAGTCAAGATATGTTAACTGTTTATCCGTGAGCCCAAGCAACACCAGGTTATCACAACCACCATTCCGAATGATTGCATTATTTAGAAATATCGAGAAATGTTCCGCACGACGCCGTTGAATAGCATAAATATCCGGCTCAAGAACAGGGGCATCGGCAGGTACGTCAACGTCAGTAAAGGCGAAGATGGGGAGATAACAACCCTGCTGAAAAAGATAAGAAACAGCCGCCGCAGCAAATTCGGATTCGCCCCGGCGAACCACTAAAATGAAATCCCGACGAAGCGTAGGTGGTACAAATCTGATCATTCCTGTGGCAGGTTTAGCACGCTTAAGTAAAACAAATGTAGTAATTAATAAGCGTGTTAAAATCATTCGTTGAAGGCTTTTGTGCTTTTTAATCGTAGTCATCATGCCGCCCAGTTGGGCAGCCTATTTTCCCTTACCAAAATCATTATCATCATCCAACCGCTTCAATATCGCATCCCTCATCTGCTCAATAAACTTTGTTGGCGTCACCCGCTTTCTGCGCGAAATCGCATACCATCGGCGATAAGCATTACCTACGGAAACATTAAAGTGTGATTCAAGCCACTCAATAATATCTACGACAGTAACTTTTCCATCATTAAGCTGACCCGTTAAATATAACCCGTAGGCCAACTCTACCAGGTTGACCGCTTCGCCGGTCCAATTTAATTTTTTGCCAAATCCCTTTCGTTCCGATGACTGGTAAAGTTCACTAATCAGGTATTCCTGTATCTTTTCGTAAGCCATCAATTTCGCGAATAAGTAGTCGCCATTGGTCGAATAGTCCGGGTCAAGATCAGGCATTTCGGGCAATAGCACAACCGAACAATCCGCGCCCCGAACAAACAAAACCGCGTCCAGTTCCGCTGCTTCCAGCAAATAATACTGGTACAAAAACTGGTGCTGCATAAAATAATGCCTGATCACTTTCAATTCCTGCTCGTAATAGTTTCGTATCAATATTTGCTCATTGAACTGCTTACGCTGAGCTTCAATAATAAACATCTGCTGGGCGCATAGCAATTCGCAGACAAAAGCGGGCTTTTCATATTTAAAGAAATTGATTTCCTCCTGTTTGTCTGTGAACGGGTGATCCACAACGAACTGCTTCAAAGCTGTCAGCGCTTTATTGATTACCGTTAATTTCCCCGAAAAGCGCTTGACGGGCAACGTACCCATGTCTGCGTACAAGCTCACTTCTTCAAGCATGTCATCATATAGTTTTTTGATTTCCGTTTTCATAGCTGAAATTCCTTTTTTATATCCGACCAGACATTCAACACCTCATCCAAATGCGCTTTGTTATGTAATGCAGTTACGCCCATCCTGATGCGGGCATCTTTGAGCGACACAGCCGGGTAGTTGATCTGGTTGGCGTAAACGCCCTTTTGCTGGAGTACATAGCAAATCCTGGCATTCTTAATTTTATCACCGGTACGTACCGGAAAAATGGCCGACCGGGTATCGCCAATGTTTAGGCCCAGGTTTAACAGCCCCTGCCTGAAGTATTTACAATTGTCTTTCAGCACGGACATCCATAACGGTTCCTCATCAACCAGTTCAATAGCTTTGATAATCGACATGGCTGCAGGAGTAGAACTGGCGGAAAATAGATGTTGCTTACTCTGATATTTTAAATAATTGACCATTTCTTCGCTGGCCACCACATAGCCGCCCACATGTGCAAAAGTTTTACTGAAAGTGCCGGTGATCAAATCCACATCGTCCCAGGCATTGCACACCTCGATCAATCCACGGCCGGTTCTGCCGACCACACCCGTGCCATGCGCATCGTCCACCATCAGTCGTGCGCTGTACTTTTTGCAAAGGGCGATGATCTCAGTTAAAGGCGCAAGGTCACCGTCCTGTGAATAAACCCCGTCAATAATTACTAAAATGAGCGGATGCTTGCCCTTTGACATTTTTAAAATATGTTCGTAGGCATCGAGGTCATTATGTTTAACCGTCTTTCGGTTATACATTTGGCAGCCTTCCATTACACTCGTATGCACCCCTGCATCTAAAATTACAAGGTCGTCCTTCGTCAAAATGCATTGTAAGGATGCACTATTCGAGTTATAGCCGGTCGTATAAATTATCGCATGTTCCTTTCGGAAAAACCCAGCAATCTTTTTTTCTAAATACGCGTGGTAATCATAATGGCCGCCAATGGCAGGCGAGGCACCGGCACCTGAGCCATATTTTCTGATCCCGTCGATAGCCGCTTGCTTGACTGCGGGATGTTGGGTAAAACCCAGGTAATCATTGGACACCAAACTAATGAGTTTGCTGCCATTCATTTCTACCACGGGGCCGCAGCCGGTGGTGGTAACCAAACGATAGTTTAATTGGCCCTTCCAGGTTTGATCGTCGAGGTAAGCCTGGAACATTCGTGCCCGTGCCCAGGCATCCATACCGGGAATATACTCGAAATCCCGGAAACTGTTGTTGTCAAAATCATTTTTCATGGTTTTACTAGCTTTATTTCCGGCAAAGGAAATGCGCTGTAAAACGTCAAAAAAACGTATCCACGAAGAACCACGAAGGGTACGTGTACTACTTTCGCAGGAAGAATTTGATGTCTTCCAGTATGCTGTCTAATGGTTCATAAATCTTCGTCAGGTATTTTTCGTCCTTGCTGTAAAGGCGTTTATGGATCGTTTCCCACTGTACATCTTCTTTACCAACTGTTGAAATCGTAGCGGCAATCTGTTTGGCGTAGGTTTTCGTTTCAACCTTTTTGGTGATGCCCTTATCCATCAGGTACTTGTAAAATACGGCTGATGTATCAGCATCCCAATTAAATTCGACCTTTTGCGCCGCATCCTCGAAAGCGGCGGCAGTTTTAATCGCTTCGGTTTCTTCTTTGATCCATTTTAGCAGCCTGGGTGAAAGCGCGTTGTTATGCCGGTCAAAGGCGGCTAAGCCAGTCTGTGTGTCTTCCAGCACAAGCTTTTGGCATATGGCAAATTCCTGTAATTTGCGCGATCTGGTGGTAAATGCACCAGTACGTCCGCTGATGTACTTTTTACAGTAGACAAAGAACTGGTCATGGTTAAAATCTCTGCCAATCAGCAGCGACATTAGGGCTTCGGTTGAACTGTTGCAATCCGCGTTTTCCCAATCAACGGCGTCCAGCTTAGCCATATAGCCCTTCAGCCAGGTATAGTCGCCCCAATATAGTTTTTCCTTAGCATCGATAAATCTTGCGAAAGGGATTGCGGCTATCGGAACGAGCTTATTGTCGATCTCTTGTTGCGCTAATACTTTCTCATAGGCAGCCCAGCCAGTTTTCAATTCATCCTTCTGTACCTGCACAAATGCTTTGGGTAAGCGCAACAGTGGGCTAACTTCGGTTGGCAGTATTTTTTTGATGGCCGTCAGCAGGTCGAGCAGTACTTTGGTATCAGGGCTTACCCGGTGATGAACTTCATAGAGCAGGTCGCAAATGTCAACGAGTTTGCTGATGGTGTCGTTGCGAAAGGTATCACGCTGGGTATCATTGTCAATCGTTCTCAGTTCCCGGATGATGGCTTTTTCGAGGCTGTTGGCCTCATATAACAAGCGGTGATCTGCTTTTGGTTCATTGATGTTATCGGGGTTTTGGCGTGAGGCGATATCCTCAGCAATGGATTTCAGGACTTCGGTTTCAGTATGCATATCCTATAGTTAAACACGGTAAATGAATATGCCGGGCAAAGGGAGCAGCTAAAAACGAATGGGGATGGCTTGAAGATTGACCGGCTTTTAAACAAAAGCGCGGGACAATACATAACTGCCCAGAAAGTACGTCGAATACTTGAGAAACAGGAATGCAAGCCCGCACTTTTGGCGGGCGTTGCACTTTGATCCCATTTCTCAATATCCTTGAAAAGTTCGACGTTTTTCTGGAGGGAGGAAAGCGAAACGCTAAATTCTTATATGTTTAAAATATCTATCCGGTTCTTTTTTTCTTTTTCGCAAATATAACTTAATAATTTGGGTGTGTTTCATCTCAATTTTCATATGGTATTGGGGTTTAGTAAAAATTAATATTTAATTTCTTATAGGTTAATGTGGTTTTGGTTGCTAAAAAAAGTGCAGCCGGCGAACCGGGTGCACCTCATCAAATCAACTAAACTTATAAACAAGTCTAATTCAAAGCGCACTCTTTCTCAAGGAGCAACTGCTTTTCATTTTTTAACTATTAACTGTCTTTTCAGTAACAACCTGAAATCAGTATAAAGAACAGAGAGATTTTTTTATATTGCCTGCTTTATCAATTATCTTTAATCATCTTTTATCGTAATAGGCTTTGATACTGAAGTCATTGGCTTGTGTTGCTTCGCGGTCTACCACCAATGTTTTTCCATCATTTTCCAGTGACCATGTTTCGGTAAAATCCGAACTCGACGGATTATCTTCATCTTCATTTCTTAATCGCACGTAAAGCACAAAACCTTTATTATCAGCATTCCAGCTAATTGAAACGATTCTTCTATAATCAGCATAAATGATCGTCTCTTGTTTTGATCCGTCAAATGAAATGGTTTCTGAATAATAGTGCTGTAGTCTATCTTTATCATAAACTTTTGCCTGAATCACTATGGCATCGTTCTTTTGCATTATTTCAAACGACCGAGGAACTATCGAATCCGGGGCGCGTTTAAAGTCTGTCTTTTGTAAATTCAAATTCCATTTTCCGGAAAAATTTGTTTTTTGCGCCATGCTGATCAACGGGAACAATAGCAGTATTGACATTAATAATCTTTTCATATTTTTTACTATTTAAATTTCACTGTATACCCGAATCAATTGCACTATCAACCGTAACTCATGTTATTCAACATAAATCAACTTCTTAATAAAATATCTTGGATATTCCTGATAGCCTTGCTGTACATAAAACTCATAAGACGGTTCACGCCAGTCCATGCTATGCACTTGTATGGTTTCGCACTTCTTGTTTTTTGCTTGTGCAGCCACATACTGCTCCAATTCTCTAGCTATCGTTGCGTGTTTTGAGGACTCATCCACCGTCAGATAACTGATTAACAATAGATTCCCTTCAAACGTCAATTGCGGCAAATAATGAATAAATACAAATCCAACGATTTCCTTGTGTAACTCATACACGAATACCTCGTGATCCTCTTTGTTAAACAAAATATCTAATTGGCTAACAAGCTGACTAATACGCATAGGATAGCCCATGCCTTGTAGCAATGCTTTGATGCCAGGTGCATCACGGTAAGTTGCCTTTCTTATATTCACCATATAAATTATTATGCCTTACATTGGCGATTTAAATTTTCTGAAATTGTAAATAAAGCTCAACAGGATTAGGCTGTGTAGCGCATTTGTTTGCTGCGTTTGTATATAGTTTTGACCAGCAGACTGCGTGATAGCTGCTTTGGTATTCAACAAATTTGACCCTGAAATTCGAACTTGTATCACGCGCTTAGATGTTAAATCTTTTTCTACGTATGCATTTAAAGTAACCATTTGCTGGTTTGGAAGGCTCGAAGTTGCTTGATGCACGTAATCGAAGTTACCGCCGCCTGCCAGGCCAAACGGAAATGTATAAGATATATTGAGGTGGTAATTTTCTGTCAGACTATTACTGCCTCCGGTGCCGGATAAAGAATATTGACTGTTGCTGAAGGAAGCCGATGCTTTACTTTCCATGAGGAGCGCATTTCCTGCGTGATAATTCAAATCTATTGTTACATTGGCACCATCACTTTCAACAACATCCTGTTTTCCATTAATCAAATTCAAATCGTGTCCGTAAGAAATGCCGGTACTAATATTACCGTTGCCGTGAACTTGACTCATTAGCGGGAAGCCATAAGTTGCCTGTCCATTGACATGATAAATGGCGCTAAGGTTAATAAATTCTATTTCCTGTATACCACCGGCCATCGTTGTTGTAGATCCGCTAATCGGATTGACCGTATAGTCGCAATGGAAATTGATTTGTAAACTCCGGGAGTTATCTTCATTAAAATCTTCAAAGTCAATTCCCAAATTATGTGTAAATGCCTCGTGGAGCAAAGGATTACCTTTCTTTATCTGATACGGATTGGACAGGTCAGGCAAGGGTTGTAACTGATCGATAGCCGGATCTTCAGCGCTGCCATTATAATCCATACTTAGATTGGATTGTTTATTTATAGCATAACGCAGCCAGGCGGCTGGTACAATATTGTAATACAATTTATTGATTTCAATCCCAGCAGATTCATTATTATTACCCTGGTCATTGGACTGTGCACCCATACTAATGTTATAAGAAAATTTGCCCCCGCCAGTATTTGAAAAGGATGCGCTTAGCTGGTTGATAACATTACGGTTCAAAAATCTGTTACTTGTCAGCGTGTCGGGCAAATCGTATTGACTGGTTAATGGATCAAAATCATAGGATGATTGATTGGAACGCTGCAAGTTATAACTAGCTTTATAATTAAGTTGCAGGTTTAACCCCTTTATTGCACTGGTGTTATATGTAGCGGAAAGATTATAATTTTCGGTCGTAACCGGGTCTTGCGAATGCTGGTTCAACACCTTTAACCCCGGTGGATTGTAAAGCTGTATGGCATTGTATAAATCCTGATTCTGCTGGAAATTGTAAACTGATTGTCCCAAATTAAATATTAGCGCCCCTTTTTGTAGTTTATGGGTATAAGATAAACCTTGGTTTAATCCATTACTTAGCTGCTGTGATTTATTAGATAAATTTCCCGAACTGGCTGGGTAAATTGAATTGTTCTTGATCGTTTGCATAATTGTCGAATCTATATTCGCCGATGTAGCATGGTTGCCACTCAACGAAAGATTATAA
>Ga0302315_10001235_pt1 | contig 26485 bp, 23 predicted proteins | sample III_Palsa_N3_1_FD_200532 | JGI IMG/M metagenome (GOLD analysis project Ga0302315, IMG submission 200532) | Peat permafrost microbial communities from Stordalen Mire near Abisko, Sweden - III_Palsa_N3_1 | ecosystem: Environmental > Terrestrial > Soil > Palsa > Peat permafrost | place: Sweden...
GCGAAATTACCGTGGTGTTGTTGAACGGGGCGGCCATCCGCTCCTAGCGGTACTATTCGTACTGTCTTCGTCGTTGCCCTCGCAGGGCGCGGATCAGATTACAATCTGATACCGCTACGCGGGCGGATGGTATGCCACCCGAATTCTCCGCTTCGCCCTAGCTACACTAATTTCGCAGCGACTGCTAAGGAGCTGTTGTGACCAAACTATTATTTGACCCGCAAGTCATACCGGTGCAATCAGTAGCCGGCGAAACGGCAGTTCCTGCGGAACGGCTGACTGCGGCCTGGCTGCGCGCACGCTTCGCCAATCCTCCTTTATGGAATGCGGAGTCATCGGATGAGCATATGCTGCGCACTAGGGCAGGGGCCATGACGCCGGCATCGGTGCTGATGCCAATTGTCCAGCGCGAGCAAGGGCTAACCTTGCTGTTCACCCAGCGCAGCGAGCATTTGACCGATCATGGCGGCCAAGTCAGCTTTCCCGGCGGCCGCTGGGAGCAAAGCGATGTTTCGCCGATCGAGACGGCATTGCGCGAAACTGAAGAAGAAGTGGGCTTGTACCGGCGGCACGTCGACGTGTTGGGTACCTTGCCGGATTATTTGACTGGTACCGGCTATCGGGTTACACCTGTAGTGTCGCTGGTGCAGCCACCGTTTGAAATTCATGCAGATCCGACAGAAGTCGCCGAAGTGTTCGAAGTTCCGTTGGCTTATCTCATGGATGGCGCACATCATCAACTTCGCGGCGCCGAATTCCCAAACGGCGTGCATCGCACGTTTTACGCCATGCCCTACGAGCGCTTTTTCATTTGGGGCGCAACAGCCGGTATGTTGCGTAACCTGTTTCACTTTTTGCGCGCGTGAAGTGATTAACAAGGAGGCGGATTGCGCGAGGCTTTGACATTGCCGCAAGCTTTTTAAGCACGCCGATTTGATTCCGGCGCTGCGCTGCGTTATCGTACGGGTTAATTGATTTATAAGGCGGTTTGATGACATTTCTTTCCATTCTTTGCGCATTGCTGATCGAACAACTGAAACCGCTGCGTGCCGGCAACCCCATCTACTCCGGGATACGGGCTTTGGCAGCACGTATGGAAGCCTGGTTCAATGCCGGCCAAGTACAACACGGGCGTTTGGGATGGTGGGTCATGATGGCGGCCTTGATGGTGCCGACCGCCGCGATCTATTGGGTTTGCAAATGGTTTAATCCGGTCGCTGCATTGCTTTGGAATATCCTGATTGTGTATTTGACGCTCGGTCTGCGCCATTACAGCCATTATTTCACCTCGATCCAGCTTGCCCTCAGTGCCGGCGACGAAGCAACCGCGCGCACCTTGTTGGCGGAATGGACGAAGCAAGATACGTCGACGCTTAACGTCAGCGAAATATCGCGCATTGCGGTCGAACAGGCGTTGATCACCACGCATCGCAATGTATTTGGCGTATTTTTCTGGTTTCTGATGCCACTTGGCCCCGCCTGTGCGGTGATGTATCGGGTGGCAGAATACCTGGCGCGCGCATGGAATGAGCCGGATCACATGAAGAATGAGGCTTTTGGCCGTTTTGCGGCCAAGGCGTTTTACTGGATCGATTGGGTGCCGGTTCGGTTGACGGCAATTGCGTTCGCGGTGGTCGGTAACTTTGAGGATGCCATCTACGCCTGGCGCAATTTTGCCGAGCGTTGGCCGGATGAGGCAATCGGCATCATTTTGTCGGCCGGCGGCGGCGCCATGGGAGTTCGCTTGGGCGCACCATCCATCAATGCGGCAGACGTGTTGCCAGCCGATGCAACCACGATGGAATCGAATGGGATTGAAGCGGAAACGCCGCCGGGCGAGGAGTCCAGTGCGCGCGCACTGCAAAGTACGGTAGGATTGGTGTGGCGGGCGTTGCTGTTGTGGATGCTGCTATTGTTGTTGTTGTCGATTGCGGTCCTGTTCGGCTAGATTTGGGCAGAAGGGCGGTCGTTGCATTTGCACATAGTTGCACATAGTTGCTCTTTTTGCATTGCGAAATCGGGTTTTATTTTAAGTCTTCTATAAGATATAATACGTATGAATTTCCTGCCGACCCGTTTAATCCAAACGGCTGGCAAAATTACCCTGTGTCCCTATAGGGAGGGGGTGTCTGTGGGCGGTATAGCGCCCGTAAGCAGGCATCGTTAGGCAGGCGGGCGGCATTGCTGCTCGAATTGACTGCTCACCTAGTGTTATTCATTCAAGCCTCAGTCATGGACGACTCCGTTCAACCTCGAAACGCGCCGGCGCGTGAGTTCTTCATTCTCGGACTCACCAAAGACGGTCGGCAATTTCGTCCCAGCGATTGGGCTGAGCGCCTGTGCGGCGTGATGTCGTGTTTTCGTCCAGAGGGCAGCGGCGGGCGCAATGCCCATCTGCAATATTCGCCGTATGTACGCCCCACCTTGCTCAATGGAACCAAGGCGGTCGTCGTGCATGAGGATTTGCGCAGCATTGAGCCGTTGGCCTATCACTTTGTGCTGGATTTCGCCAAAGACAATAATCTGCAAGTGGTGGATGCTTGCTTACTGCCAGAACCGGGTACCGACGCGAAAAAAGCGTGATCAAATCAAAATACAAAAACGCCACAAGGAACAATCCTTGTGGCGTTTTTTCGTAATGGCCTGCAATTAAATTACGGTGATCTTGACGTCGATGTTACCGCGCGTTGCGTTCGAATACGGGCAAACTTCATGCGCTTTTGCAACCAAAGCCTGTGCTGCGGCAGCATCCATTCCAGGTAGGGAAACGCGCAATTCAGCAGCCAAGCCGAAACCGCCCTTGTCATTTGGACCAATGCCGATATCAGCGCTGACTGCAACATCGGCAGGCAGGGTCGCTTTGGTGTGGGATGCGACAAATTTCATGGCCGACAGGAAGCAGGCGGAATAACCGGCAGCAAACATTTGTTCGGGATTGGTGCCTTCGCCGCCGGCGCCGCCGAGTTCCTTCGGCGTGCTCAGCTTGACGTCGAGATGGTTATCGCTGGAAACTGCGCGGCCGTCGCGGCCACCGGTCGCTGTGGAATGCGCTGTGTATAGAATTTGCATGAATTTCTCCTTGGAAATGTAAACGTCACTTAGGTGTTGATAAGGGGCGTCCAACTGCGGCGCCATCAGGCGTTAATATACATCCATTTTAAATTGCGTGCAATTTAATTGTGTAAAATCATTTCACTCCGATACTGAACCAGGTTCTGCTGCGGTACTGCGAACCAACTCATTGCGAACCACGGATAGCACGGTGCGCAACTCTGCTAACACCTCAGGGGATTGCCCGCTGGCACACAAAACCTGCATTGGCACATCGTGTGCTTTGCGCTTCAAGGCCCGGCCGCTTTTGGTCAACGTGATGCGAACCTGGCGCTCGTCTTCGGCATCGCGTTTGCGCTCGATCAACTCCGCGCTCTCAAGTCGCTTCAACAGCGGTGTCAAGGTGCCGGAATCGAGAAACAGGCGTTCGCCTATATCTTTTACCAGCACGTCATCCTGCTCCCACAGAATCAACATGGCCAGGTATTGCGGATAAGTCAGTCCCAGGCTTTCCAGAAACGGCTTATAGGTCTTGGTCATCGCCAGGGAGGCCGAATACAGGGCAAAACAAAACTGATTATCCAGCCTTAACAGTTGATCGATATCCGGTGGCGGGGCGACTGCGGTAGGGGGCATACATTTCCTTGGTATCGGCAATACGACTTATAGGCAAGTATAAACAAACACGGTTCTTCGCACACGGGTATTGGCTTTACTGCGGTCGAATCGAGGGATTGAATTCATTTTATTGATCGGCAACGCGTGTTTCAGAGTGCGAAAGCGCGTGTGCATGGGATAATCGCCTGGTTTTTCATTCCATTACTTGGCTACCCATGCGATTGCAGACAATTTGCCGGCTCACACCTCTGATTCCCCTGTTGATGTTGAGCATGTTCTTGCAAGTCTGCGCTGCCAATGAGTTACCGGCGACAGTCAGTAGTGCCTTGCGGCATGCAGGGATACCCATTAAAGCCGTTGGCATCGTGGTGCAGGAGGTGGATAGCCATAAAGCCTTGATCGCGGTTAATCAAACCACCGCATTCAGTCCCGCGTCGACCATGAAATTGCTGACCACCGATGCCGCCCTGGAGTTGTTGGGGCCGACGTTTACCTGGAAGACCCAGGCCTACATGACCGGTAGCGTGACCGGCGAAGTGCTGAATGGCGATCTGATCTTCAAAGGCAGTGGCGATCCCAAGTTGGTGACAGAGAATTTCTGGCTGTTCCTGCGCCAAATCCGCGCTAGCGGCATCCGCGAAATCCACGGCAATGTGCTGCTCGATCGCAGTGCCTTTGAACCGCTCCAAAACGATGCTGAAAGTTTCGATGGCGATCCGATCAAGCCGTATAACGCGTTACCGGATGCCTTGCTGCTCAATTATCAAATGCTGCGTATCCAGTTCATGCCGGTGACAGCCGGCGGCATGTCCAGCATCACGGTCGATCCGCCGCTGGCCGATGTCGAGATCGTAGCACCAGTATGGACCAACGACGATTGCGGCGATTGGCAAAGCAAGTTGGGCGTCAACCTCGGAGTCGGCCAGCTTCGTTTCACCGGCCGCTACTCGGCTGCTTGCGGCGATAAAACCTGGTATGTGCGCCCATATCAATTGACGCCTGACCAATATTTTTCAGCAGCCTTCAAAAAGATGTGGGCCGATGTCGGCGGAAAGTTTTCTGGTGAAGTGGCGGATGGCCTGGTACCGCCGGACGCACGCTTATTGACAGTGTGGGAATCGCCCGCGCTATCGGAGGTGATTCGGGACATCAATAAATTCAGCAATAACGTGATGGCCAGGCAATTGCTGCTGACATTGGCGAATGCAGGAGGCGCCGCAACCCAGCCTGCCGATGAAGTACGCGGCGCCCAAGCGATCAAGGCGTGGCTGGATTACAAGGGCATCGCTGCTCCGGAACTGCAGATCGAAAACGGTTCGGGTTTATCGCGCAACGAACGGATCGCACCGGCTAGCATGGCGGACCTGCTGCTGAAAGCCTATCAGTCGCCGATGATGCCGGAGCTTATTTCTTCCATGCCCCTGGCTGGTTTTGACGGCACCATGCGGCATCGTTTGTCCGACCAGGATGTGGCGGGCAACGCCCACATCAAGACCGGAACCTTGAACGACGTGAAGGCAATAGCCGGTTATGTGACGGCGCAATCGGGCAAACGTTATGTCGTTGTGTTTTTTATTAATCACGCCAATGCAGCGAGCGGTGGCGTCGCGCAAGATGCCTTGCTGGAATGGATCTATGCTAACGGATAACGGGTAAGCGAAGAGCGTATCGCATAAAGCGTTAAAATATCGCAGTCAATGACATCGTAGTTAATAAAATCGAAGTACAGCAAATCGAAGTACAGGAAATCGAGGCTTATCGTGACTTTCATAGAAAAACTATCCGGCGCCTGGGCTGCCAACAATTCCCTTTTATGCGTGGGGCTGGATCCGGACATCGAAAAATTCCCGAGCCATCTGCAAGCGCAACCCAATGCGATAGCGCAATTTTGCAAGGCGATTATCGACGCCACTGCTGACCTTGCCTGCGCCTTCAAGCCGCAGATAGCATATTTTGCGGCGCAGCGGGCAGAGGATCAACTGGAAGAAATTTGCGCCTACTTGCGCGAAACTTATCCGCATATTCCGATCGTGCTGGATGCCAAGCGTGGCGACATCGGTGCCACTGCAGAACAGTATGCGCGTGAAGCGTTTGAACGTTACGGCGCCGATGCGGTAACGGTTAATCCCTACATGGGATTCGATTCGATCGCGCCCTATCTTGAGTGGTCGGACCGCGGCGCAATTGTATTGTGCCGCACGTCGAATCCGGGCGGCTCGGATCTGCAATTCCTGAACGTGGATGCGCGACCGCTGTATCAGCATGTGGCGCAACTGGTGGCCGACAAGTGGAATCGTAACGGTCAATGCGCTCTGGTAGTCGGAGCGACGTTTCCGGGCGAGCTGGCGCAGGTACGCGCGCTGGTCGGCGACATGCCGTTGTTGGTGCCGGGAATCGGTGCGCAAGGCGGTGATATCAAGGCCACGGTCGAGGCCGGCAAAACCGCAAACGGCAACGGCATGATGATCAGTTCCTCACGCGCGATTCTGTACGCCAAGAGCGGCTCCGGCGAAGATTATGCGCAGGCCGCGCGTCGCGTAGCGCTGGAAACGCGCGACGCGATCAATCAGTATCGAGAATGATTTATCCTCGGCACCCGGGTGGTCAGGTGTGCGGCATGAAAAATGCCGCTGCCGTAAAAGATTGCGCGGCTCCGGCCATCGATGCGTGATGAGAGTGCGGTTCGCATATTGCAAGGTATTACGAACTTTACTGGTTTCCCCCACATGAAATATCGAACATATCCAACGACGAACGGATGAATTAGTGGTTCAAAACCGCCGCAGTGGGGTACCCTGATCTGCGCCGAACGAAGGCATCGCCTAACGATTGGCGAGGGTTCACGATAAATTTGCGAGCCATCCCCCTTTCCCTCCTGCGTCAAAATACACCATTCACACAAGCGTAAGCGTTGCGCCCCGTTAGTACCCTAGGGCATAACGATATACGGCAAGCCGGCTCTATACGCTCATCTGCATTCCTCATCTGCATTCAATTCTCCGCAGAATCTCCACGTGATTTGAAAAGTGATTCTCATTTGGGGTAGATGCGTACCAATTTTCATATTTTTACTAGCTGTTGTAAAAATGAGATCAGTCCAGTTGTCAGGTCACCTCACTGCCAATTTATATTTTATTCATATATATCAATAGGATATGTGTATTTATTCATTGTCGATATGAAGACCAATATTTTATATGATGATACCACTTAGATACCGATTGACATCCACTTTTTACGCCTCTAAAGTGCGTTTCATGGGTGTAGCTGGATTGGAAATAGCAAATTATTTTATTTCCTGTCTAGCGCGAAATTTTGTGAAAGAAAATTTCCACCAAAGACCAGCAGTATAGCGTGGCGACAAAATTGGATTGGTTCTGTAAGGCGTTGTATCGGAAAGAGACCTTTGTGTGCCGTGCAAAAACGGTGTTGCAAAAGGAATCTACGTTTTCACAAAACTGGCCGGACTCATTTCAAGAGGCCAAAATCGAAGGGGGAGTACATGAACAAGAAGTTAACACCAATAGCATCTGCAGTCGCACTCTTGATGTTGGGGGCGTCGATGTCGGTGCAAGCACAACAAGCAGCGGCACCAGCCGTTCAAGCGGCGGCACCAACCGATCAAGCGGCGCCAACAGTCGATCAAGGAGTTGTGGTTAATGGCGAAGTCGTCATTACCGGCATCCGCGCTTCCAAGCAAAAATCCCTGGATGTGAAGAGGAATGCCGACGTCATCGAAGAAGTCGTCAGCGCTGAAGATATCGGCAAGATGCCGGACAAGAATGTGGCCGACGCCGTTGAGCGTTTGCCCGGCGTGCAAGTTCAGAACGGCGCCAGCGGCACCGGCGGTGCGTTCGATGAGCCGGACCGCGTGTCGATCCGCTCTACCAGTCCGAGCTTGACCAGTACCACGGTTAATGGGCACACCGTGTCCTCAGGCGACTGGTTCGTGCTTGACGAGACCGGCTTGGCTGGTCGCTCGGTATCGTTCGACCTGTTGCCGTCCGAAATCGTCAGTCGCGTTGTGGTCCACAAGGATCAGGTTGCCTCGGACCAGGAAGGCGGCACAATGGGTAACGTCGATATTGAAACCCGCAAGCCGCTCGACTTCAAAAAGGATTTTACTGGCGAGGCATCGGTAAGCGCGGCCTATTCCGATCTGGCTGCAAAAACCGACCCGCAGTTCAACGGCCTGATATCCTGGAAGAACGAAGACCACACTGTGGGCGTGTTGTTGCAATTGTTCGACGAAGACCGGCACCTGCGTCGCGATGGCGTGGAAGAGCTGACCTATGACCAGTTCCCCAGCACCGGCAATTTTGCCCCAGGCAAGCCCGGCGCCGCGTTGGCCGGTGTATGGTATCCGGAAGTGATTTCATCCGCGCTGTTTGAGCAGGAGCGCAAGCGCGCAGGTGGCTTGATGGATCTGCAATTCAAGCCGTCCAACGATGTTGAATTGGACTTAAACGGCTTCTTTTCGCACATGAATGCGAACAATGAGAACGCCGGTTATATGACGGATCTGGGGGCCGGCTCTGGCTTGGTGGCCTCGGGCTTGGTGCCGAATCCTGGTTACACCGTCAAAAACGGTACGCTGACATCGGCTACCTGGGCTCCGGGAAACGCTTCCGCGTACGGCGCGTATGATGAAACCTATTCGCGTATTGCGACAGCCACATCCGGATATCTTGATTTGGACGGCAAGTTCCGCCTGAGCTCCAACACCGTGCTGAAGACACAGATCGGCACCACCGATGGTAAAGGGGAGACCTATGCGCAGAACATGTTTGCCGCCCAATATCCCGGCAGCGGCGGTTCTTTCGCGCTGAACGGCACGGGCGCTCCTAGCGACTCCGTCACTGTGAATCCGAGCCAGTTCAATGGACAGGGCTTGGCACTGAATTGGTTGTGGGGCGCGAATCCGAGTATCGCCACGGACAAGGAATCCTATGGCAAGATCGATTTCGATACACAACTGGACTTCGATACCCTGACCGAAGTGAAATACGGCGCTCGTTTCTCGCACCATGATCGTGATCAGACATGGATTGGCCAAGGCCCGGAGAGCGATGCGTTCACCACGGCTGCGTATGATGTTGCAGGAGCTGGTGCATCGACCTATCCGAGCAACTTCGGTAGCGGCCTCGGATCTGGCTTCATCAACAATGCGTGGCTGCTGTCGCCATCAGCGTTGGCAGCCTTCTCAGCACAGTACGCGAACCGCGATCCTGTTACCCGCTTCTACCCAGGTGGTAGCTACGATGTGAAGGAAGACGATACTGCGGCCTATGTCGAGGGCAAGCTGAATGGCAATGGATGGTCCGGCAATTTCGGCGTGCGTGCGGTCTTGACTGCCGAGAAATTGTTTACGCCGCAAAACGCGACTGCCGGGACTCCGGGTGCGAACACGGCGTCGGCCTTTGGTCCGTACATCATTCCGGAAATCGATCACGATTACGTCGATATCTTGCCGAGTGCGAACTTCAAGTTCGATTTGACCAAGAACGTCGATTTGCGCGTGGCTGCTTCGCGCACCATGTCGCGGGTTGACTATGGCGCGCTTGGTTCGCCGGTTTCCATCAATCAGGATCCGACAGTGCCGGGTCAGATTGGTGTTGCAACAGGTGGTAACTCAGGCCTGAAGCCGGTCACGTCGAACAACATCGACACGGAACTTGAATGGTACTTTGCACCGCGCTCTTACGTCTCGATTGGCTTGTTCAACGCGGATCTGACCAGCTATGTCGGCCAAGGCACCTCGCTGCAAACCCTGTTGAACGTGACCCAGACGCAAAAGGCCCAGATCGCGAACCCATCGGCGGCGCCAGTCTACAGCCAATATACCGTGACTTCGCCGGTGAACACCACCGGTGACGTAAAGGGTATCGAAATTGGCTATGAGCAGGCCATTGGTAAGGCCTTCGGTGTTAATGCCAACTTTACGTATGCCGATGCACAGCAAACCGGAAGCAATTGCGTAGTGCCGACAGGCATTACCTCGACCTCGAATTCGCCGTGTGATCTGATCGGTTCCTCGCGTATCACCTACAACGTGGGCGGCTACTATGAGGATGCTCACTTTAGCGGTCGCATAGCTTACACCTACCGTTCCGATTATTTCAACGGGTTGACTTCGTTCGGTGGCCCTAGCTATACAGAGGGTTCTGGTACCTTGGCTCTTTCGCTTGGCTATACGTTCAATGATCACTGGGCGGTGCATTTCGACGCCATCAATCTGAACGACCCGATCCAGCGCTACTATGCGTACAACAAGGATCAGCCGTTGGCAATCTACGACAATGGTCGCCAATACTTCCTGAGCCTGAACGGGAAGTTCTAAACGGAGTGGGCGGGGTGCGTTCGCGCCCTGCTTATTCGATGTCGACTACAATGTCTCGGATGGCGCGGTTTACCGCGCCATTTTTTATTGTTGTGTCCAATGATCATAAAGTGAATTTTTTGCTTTTTTGAAAGGTTTGATATATCACAATGTCTTGATGCCGTGATCCATCGACCCCTGACTCATCGCCCCCCCTTAGCTACTCGCGGTATAGTACGATACCTCCTTGAAACACCGACGAATTCGAATGAATAATCAAGTCAAGCCAATCGACGAATGGCGGCAAGTGGACAGTCGCACACTCGCTGAAGAAATCATTCCCCGCTATCGTCCGGCGGTGATACGCGGCTACGTGGACCATTGGCCAAGCGTGCAAGCGGCCCGCAGTGGGCCGGGTGCGATCTGCGACTATCTTCGCCGCCACGACAATGGCACGCCTGTCGATGCGATCTCGGTCCCGACCGAGTACCATGGTCGGCTCTTTTATAACCGCGACATGACCGGCTTCAACTTCGCCAAAGGAAGCGCCAGCATTACGCGTTTTTGCGAGCAACTACGTCACTGCACGACGCTGTCAAAACCTCCGGCGCTGGCAGTCCAGAGCGCGTTGATTGCCGATTGCCTTCCAGGTTTTCTGAAGGAAAATGGCCTGGCGGCTCTCAGCCCTGCGATCCAACCCCGCATTTGGTTCGGCAATCGATTTGTCGTGCCTGCCCATGTCGACGAGTCGAACAATATCGCCTGCGTCGTAAGTGGTCGTCGCGAATTTACGCTGTTTCCACCGGAGCAGGTGGCAAATCTCTATATCGGGCCGTTGGACTTTACGCCAACAGGATTGCCGATCAGCATCGTCGATCACCGGCAACCGGATTTCGACCGATTTCCGCGTTACCGTGATGCGATGGCACATGCACTGACCGCGACCTTGGAGCCTGGCGATGCCATCTATATTCCAACCTTATGGTGGCACCGCGTCGAGTCGCTGGATGACTACAACACCTTGGTGAATTACTGGTGGAAGGACTTGCCCGGCGCGACCTATCCGCCAGAATCCATGTTCTACTCGCTCTACCATGTACTCCTCAACATCAAGGCGCTACCAGCTGCACATCGCCAAGCGTGGGGAGCCATATTCAATCACTATTTGTTTGATGAAGCAGAGGATCCGGCGGCGCACATCCCGCCAGAAGCGCGCGGTATTCTGGGCCCGTTGTCGGCCGAAAGGGCACGTAAGATAAAGGAAGTGTTGGCTGGGCTGCTGCGTAATTAACGTATTATCGCGTTGAATGGTGTGAGCGTTGCCTCAGGTTCGATGATGGGCAAAGAAGCTTGAATGGAGCGGACTGGCCGCCGTCGACGTTCCGCGTGTTGAATGCATAAGATTTTTACCGTATATCCTATTAAACCCGAATAACATCTGCATTATCATCACTCGAAGTTTAACAACCGAAATCAACCATGGCGCAGATCTTTCAAACCATTGATGAATGGCATGACGTCGATAAGCGTCTGTTTCGCGAAGAAATCATGCCACGTTACCGTCCAGCCGTCCTGAGGGGCGTCGTGCGGAACTGGAAGGCGGTCACAGCGGCGCGTGACCGACCGGATGCTATCTGTGATTATTTTTCGAAGCTGGATGTCGGCGGCCAGGTGAGCGCCGTCCTGGTTCGGCCCGAATATGGTGGCCATCAGTTCTATAACGCCGACATGTCAGGCTTCACCTTCGCGCGCGACACTGTTCCGCTGGCCAGGGTTTTGGAGCAGATTCGGCGTTACGCAACGCTGGCGTCGCCACCATCGGTCGCCGTGCAAGGCGCGGAAATTGCTGACTGTATGCCGCAATTTCTGGCTGAGAACATCCTTCCCATTCTCGACCCGTCTGTGAAGCCGAAGCTCTGGATCGGCAATCACTTTATTGTTCCGACGCATTGTGACGAGCTCAGCAACGTTGCATGCGTTGCCAGCGGCCGGCGGCGGTTCACGCTGTTTCCGCCCGAACAGTTGCCGAATCTCTATATTGGCCCGCTGGAATTCACACCCACTGGTCCACCGGTCAGCATGGTCAATTTGGACAACCCGGATTTCGAACGCTATCCACGATTCGCCGAAGCCTTGAACTCGGCGCAACAGGCGGTGCTATCTCCGGGAGACGCCATTTTCATCCCCCCATTCTGGTGGCATCACGTTGAATCGCTCGACAAAGTCAATACGCTAATCAACTATTGGTGGAAAGAACCTAATGCGGCACAATTCCCAACCGGATCGGTCTCCGATTGCCTTTATTATTGCCTGTTGAACCTCAAGGATCTCCCTCCAGTTGAACGCCGCGCCATTGGGGCTTTTTTCAGTCATTATCTATTCGATACCAGTTCCGATTGTGCCGCCCACATTCCCGCCGAGAAGCGCGGTATTTTGGGACAAATTGCCCCTTCGTATGCGCAGCAGATTAAGGATTATCTGGTGAAGAAGATTAAAATTTGACGAATGCCCGGTGCTGGTTAACTATCGGAGGCCGATCACGACCCCAAGCTTTGATATTGGCGTAGAATTACGTGCTGAAAATAGGTAACTCCGTTGAATCGGTGTTATTCGTGATAAATTGAATAATTTCATATAAATCAATGATGTATAGCATTTTTATAGATGCTATATTTAATACCAGTATTTTATTTTAAATACCACTTAGATACCTATTGACAGCCAGTTTTGATACCTTTAAAGTGACTTGTTAATATGAACATATATCGTCCGATACGAGGCGAACAATCAGGAGCCGTTGCATGGATTTCTCACAAAACGAAGTAAGCCCGTTAAAGCGATACGGTGGGCTGAGCGTCGTTATATTACTGCACGCGTTGGTAGCGTGGGCGCTGGTCACTGGGCTGGCGCACAAGATGGTCGACATGATCAAGCAACCGGTGGAAACGAAAATCATCGAAGAAGTGAAACCGCCGCCCCCGCCGGACCAACCGCCACCGCCGCCGCCGCCGAAGATGACAGCGCCCCCGCCGCCATTCATCCCGCCGCCGGAAGTCAACGTGGTAACGCCGCCGTCGCCCAATCAGATCCAAGCGGTCTCGAACGTGACGCCGCCCCCGCAGCAATACGTCAAGGCTGCGCCGGCAGTAGAAAAGGGTCCCGCCGTCGTCGCCCCGCCGGTACCGAGTATCGTCAACCTCAATGACTGCAAACCGGATTATCCGCGCGCCTCGTTATTGGCCGAGGAAACCGGCATCACCCGGGTCCAATTTGAAATCGGAGCGGACGGACAATTAGTCGGCGCCACGGTCGTCAAATCAAGCGGCTTCAAGAACCTCGACAAAGCCACCGTCAACGGGCTAAGTCGCTGCAAATTCAAGCCCGCCTACAAAGATGGCAAGCCTGTACAGTCCTCCTTCACGGCAGAATACGCCTGGAAGCTCGACGAATAAAAACGCCCGATCACCTCGGACCATTCGGAAATGCTAGTCAAATCGTAAAAAGCTAGTCATATAGTAAGTAAGTCACATTAAAAAATTTGGAGGAAGCATGTCATTCACTACCCGTATATCCGCCCTGTTCGCGGCCGTCACGATGTCAGCAGCCCTGTTTGCCGTCACCGCCCACGCCGCCGACGCCCCTGCAGCGGACGCCGCCCCCGCAGCGTCCGCCCCGGCAGCAGCCTCGGCCCCGGACGCCGCAGCAGCACCCGCAGCAGCCCCATCCGACGCCCCGGCGCCAGGCGCCGTCACCAAGGAATCGGTCGCCAACCCCTACGGCCCCGCCGCCGTCTGGAACGGTGACTTCGTCGCCAAAGGCACGTTGATCATCCTCGCCATCATGTCCATGGGCAGCTGGTACATCATCGTCACCAAACTGATCGACCAATTCCGCCTGATGGGCCAAGCCGGCGAAGTCAAGAGCAAGTTCTGGAAAGCCAACTCGATTCAAGCCGGCACCGCCAGCCTGAAAGAAACCAGCCCATTCCGCTTCATCGCAGAAACCGGCACCAAATCGACCCAACACCACGACGGCGCCCTGCTCGAACAAATCGACTTGAACACCTGGGTCACCATGGCCATCCAACGCGCCGTAGAACGCGTTCAAAGCCGTCTGCAAGAAGGCCTCTCGTTCCTCGCCACAGTCGGCTCCACCGCGCCATTCGTCGGTCTGTTCGGAACCGTTTGGGGGATCTACAACGCCCTGACCCAAATCGGTATCGCCGGTCAAGCCTCGATCGACAAAGTCGCCGGCCCAGTCGGTGAAGCCCTGATCATGACCGCCTTCGGTCTGTTCGTCGCCGTTCCCGCCGTTCTCGGCTACAACTGGTTGGTCAAGCGCAACAAAGGCGCGATGGAAGAAGTACGCTCCTTCTCCGCCGACTTGCACTCCGTCCTGTTGTCCGGCGTCATGTCAAGCAGCCAATCGGTCCAAGCGCAAACCGCCAAAAAGGGCTAAATCATGGCAATGGCACTCGGCTCCCCCGACGGGGACGATGACGCGGTGATCTCCACCATCAACACGACGCCGTTAGTCGACGTCATGTTGGTGCTGTTGATCATCTTCCTGATTACCAGCCCGATCGTGGTCAAGACCATCCAGATCAAGTTGCCGGTCGAACGCAATCAGGCCTTGAAGACCAAACCGGAAAACATCACGATTGAAATCAACAAGGAAGGCGATACCTTCTGGAGCACCCAGAAGTCATTGGTCGCCTTGACTGGAACCGACGATCTGCTGAACCGACTCAAGGACGTGTCGGTCCAGGTGCCGCAACCGGAAGTGCATATCCGGGCGGATCAGAAGACCCAGTATGAATTCGTCGGCAAGACGATCCTGACCGCCCAGCGCGCCGGCATCGCCAAGGTCAGTTTCATCACCGACCCGCAAGCCCAGAACTAAGCGTGCCGCACACGCAGCGGTGTGCGGGCATGAAGAGGCATTGGGGTCGGCGGCAATGTGCAGAAAACAAACTGATGGCGCAAGCGGTTGGCAGGCAAGCAGTGAACTGGCCAACCGGTTGCAACATCCAACAGAAAAGGAAAAACCATGGGCATGAATATCGGCTCTGGCGGAGGTTCGGGAGACCCGGAAGTCATGATCGAGATGAACATGACGCCGTTGATCGACGTGATGTTGGTGTTGATCATCATGTTGATTATCACGATTCCGATCCAGAATCATTCGGTCAATTTGAATTTGCCGGTGGGCACGCCGCCACCGCCGCTGGTACCACCGGTGGTCATCACGATCGACATCGACTTCGACGGCACCTTGTCGTGGAATAGCGAAACGGTGGACCGGGCGACGTTGGATAGCCGTCTGGCGACAGTGGCGGCGACGCCGGATCAACCGGAAGTGCATTTGCATCCGAACAAGCTGGTCGAATACAAGTCGGTTGCGGCCGTCATGGCTTCGGCGCAGCGTCAGGGCGTCACCAAGATCGGACTGGTTGGGAACGAGCAGTTCTTGCAGTAGGCCGCGGTCATTATGCATTATCATTAATGACTTCGCATCTCTTTATAATATAAAGGGCATCTCTGAAATCTACTGCGCGGTCCTTTGACCCTGTAGGACGGAAATAGCTGCCGGAGGCGACGGGGATATCAGTTCCCCGTCACGTCAATCTCCGGCCTGTAATGCGCACCGTACAGCCGTACGACCGTGCTTCTCGATCCAGCATTAAACCGCTCGCTACGATTTTGGAAATGCCCATTTTTTGGAAATCGTACGCAATGATCCGCAAACAATATCTCGCCATCGCCTTGGCATTGTCCGCTCTCGGAATAACTATCCTCCCGGCAGGGATGTCGACCGCATACGCGGAAGGCGAAACGGCTGCCCCAACCCCAAACCCGGCCGAAACGGTCAGCGCTGCAGTCGGCACACCTTTAAAGGCGGCCCAGGAATTATTTCAACAAAAGAAATACCAGGAAGCGCTGGATAAGTTGAATGAAATAAACGTTGTCACGAAAACGCCATACGAGACTTATGCCATAGACCGCACGCGGGCGGCGATTGCCACGGCATCGGGCGATGACAAATTGGCGCTGGAGTCGTATCTGGCAGTTGTCGATTCCGGCAGATTGTCCGCCGACGAAAAATTGAAATTCATACAGGCCATCGGCAATCTGTATTTCCGTAAATCTGATTATGTTCAGGCAGCAACCTGGATCGAGCGCTTTTTCAAAGAGGGCGGCGTTGATCCTAAAGCGCATGACTTATTAGTCAAGGCTTATTACCTGAGTGAAGATTACCCCCATGCGGCGCAGGCATTGCAAGCCAACCTGGACGCAGCTCAGAAAGCCGGCATTGCGCCAACCGAAGAGCAGTTACATATTCTGCTGAGTTTGGCGATCAAGCAAAAAGATAACCCCGGCTACGTGCATGCACTGGAAGAGTACGTCACTTATTATCCGAAAAAAGAATATTGGCTTGATTTGCTGAGTCGCGTGCAAGCGAAGCCGACTTTCTCGCCGCGCCTCATTCTCGATTTCTATCGACTTGAATTTACGATGGGCCTGATGAATAAAGCCGGCGCCTATGTGGACATGGCCGAGTTGGCGAATGCCGCGGGTTTGCCTGCAGAAGCGCAGAAAGTGCTGGAAGCCGGCTTTAAGTCGGGCGTGCTGGGTAGCGGCCCTGACGCTGCGAAACAAAAAAGCTTGCTCAACTCGGTGACCAAGAAGGCTGCTGATGATCTCAAGGCAATCGCCCAGACCGAAGCCGATGTGCGAAAAACCAAGGATGGGGTCGGCCTCATCAATCTGGGTTACGCCTATGTCACTACGGGCCAATTCGATAAAGGCCTGCCCATGATGGAGCAGGGTGTCAATGCGCCCGGATTGAAACGGGTGGATGAGGCAAAACTCCATCTGGCTACCGCTTACGCTTTGGCCGGCCGCAATGCAGAGGCGGTTAAAGTGTTCAATACCGTGCAAGGCAACGATGGCGCTGCTGATTTGGCACACTACTGGGTCTTGCAATTGGCCCATCCACTACCTTGATTTGATCGGATTTCCGGCGGAAAAATGCTGATTTAGCGGGCATATTTTAAAGCCGCCGGAAATCTTTTTGATAATACCACTTAAATACCGATTGACATCCACTTTAAGCATCCCTAAAGTACATGTTGTGCGAAGAGAAAACACCGACGCTTGCACGCAAATGCGGCTAGTGGAATGGTGTTTTCGAAGTAAGTTGTAAGCACGGAATTTGTTGTAATTGCAGCAAATTCAATGGTGGCCGGTGGAGCGAGCAAAAGACTCGCTAGGCGTCGGGAACAACAAAAAAGAGCATAACGCGAACAATATGGTTGATTATTTGATCGGGGTCGATGGGGGGGGAACTGGCACCAGGGTGCGTATCGAGCACCCTGATGGCCTTGAACTCGGGCGCGGCAATGCCGGGCCATCCGGCTTGATGCACGGTGCCGACAAGGCCTGGGCTGCGGTGCTGGATGCCGTGAATAGTGCCTTCGTCGAAGCTGGAGCGGCACGGCCAGCATTGGAGCGCATGGCAATCGGGCTGGGTTTGGCAGGTGTTCATAATAAGCAATGGGCCGCCGAGTTTGCTGAAAAAAATCCTGGATTTGGCGCCATTGCAGTTGAAACGGATGCCTTTTGCACCTTGCTGGGTGCGCATCAGGGACAGTGCGGCGCCATCATCGCCATCGGTACCGGCAGTGTCGGCGAAGCCTTGCTGGCTGACGGCAAGCGCCGCGAAGTCGGCGGTTGGGGGTTTCCCGCCGGTGACGAAGCCAGCGGTGCCTGGCTCGGTTTGCAAGCCATCAATCATGTGCAAAGAGTGCTTGACGGACGTCGTCCAACCAGCGAATTTGCGCGCGCAATTATTGCAGCCAGTGGCGGCGATCTCAACGGTTTATTCAATTGGCTGGCGAAGGCCAACCAGACCACTTATGCGCAGCTCGCTCCGATCGTGATCAATTACGCAACGCGGGACGACGTGGCGCGAACCATGATGGTGAAGGCGGGAAATGAAATTGCCGAAGTGGCGACTGCCCTCGATCCTGACGGACAACTCCCCATCGCATTGTGCGGTGGCTTGGCGGCGCCGATGCGTGACTATTTACCCCAGCAATTGAGAAGCCGAGTCGTTATTCCGCAATCCGATGCGGCCGCCGGCGCCCTGCAGTTGATACGTCAGAGTTTACAAGGAAAGTAACTATGCTCATCCAGCTTAGCGAATTTAAACCAGACACACAAAGTGTTACTCCGCTGTATCTGCAATTGGCGAACAAGTTGTCCGAGGGTATCCATAGCGGTTTATGGCAACCCGACGAGGCGTTGCCTTCCGAGCGCATGTTGTCCGACTCGCTCGACATCTCGCGCGTTACCGCACGCAAGGCGATCGATATATTGTGCGACCGCGGCATGTTGACGCGCAAGCGCGGCTCGGGCACCTATATCACGCCCAAGCTGGAGCAACCGCTGTCGCGCCTGACCAACTTCAGCGAAGAATTGCGACAGCGCGGTTTCACACCGGGCTCGCAATGGTTGTCGCGCGAAACAGGGATTGCCGCAGCCGAGGAAATCCTTGCCTTGGGCCTGTCGCCGAACACTGTCGTGTCGCGCCTGAAGCGCTTGCGCACGGCTGATAATGTGGTGATGGCGATCGAGAGCAGCACGATTCCGGCGCAATACTTGCCCGATCCTAAAGCCATCAGCGATACGTTGTACGGGTACCTGGATGCGCATAATCTATTGCCGGCTCGCGCATTGCAACATATTCGGGCAGTCAATGCGACTGCGGAGCAGGCCCGTTTGGCCAACATCAAGCAAGGCGCTGCCATGCTGTACATCACCCGCGTCGGCTATCTGGAAAGCGGCGCGGCCATCGAGCTGACCCATTCCTATTGCCGCAGCGACTATTACGACTTCGTGGCGGAGTTGCGCAGATGAGTGTAAGCAAGCAACTTCATGGCAACGTCTTGACCGAAGAAGGCTGGGTCAAAGGCGAGCTTCGTTTTGAAGGGCGCATCATCGACATCAAAGGTGTCGAAGGCGGGCCTGAAAACAATAACGAAGATTACATCTTGCCGGGTTTTATCGATCTGCACGTCCACGGCGGCGGCGGACGCGACATCATGGATGCCGGTGATGCCGTGCATGTGATTGCGCGCATGCATGCGCGGCATGGCACGACCAGCATGCTGGCGACCACTATGACCTCGCCGATCTCGGATCTGGAGCAGGCGCTGGAGTCGATCGGGCATGCTTGCTGGTCGCGGCGCCCGGGAACGTCCCGCGTATTGGGTGTGCATCTGGAAGGTCCGTATATCAATCCGGGCAAGCTCGGCGCCCAGCCTGATTATGCGCAGTCGGCCAGCTTGGCGGAAGTCGAGCGCTTAAGCGCATTCGCGCCGCTGAAATTGATTACCGTGGCGCCGGAAATTGCCGGTCATCTTGAATTCGTACGCGTGTTGTCGAATGCCGGCATCCGCGTGCAAATCGGCCACACCTTGGGCACCTATGAAGACGGTTTAGCCGCCTTGCAGCATGGAGCTGCCGGATTTACGCACTTGTTCAATGCGATGAGCGCTTTTCATCACCGCGCGCCGGGCATGGCGGGCGCGGCAATGGCTCATGCAGAGTATTCGGAACTCATTCCCGATTTGTTGCACGTTCATCCCGGTGCCATCAAGGCAGCGTTGCGGGCAATTCCGCGGCTGTATTGCGTAACGGATTCGACCGCGGCATCGGGCATGCCGGATGGCGAATATATGCTGGGCCGGCAAACCGTGCACAAGTGCCTGGGCGGAGTGCGCCTGGCAGACGGCACGCTGGCTGGCAGCACGCTGACCATGGATCAGGCTCTCCGCAATCTGGTTGAGCTGGGATTGGATATCGCCGACGCGTCACGCCGGGTATCAACTTATGCCGCCGATTATCTCGGCATTCAAGAACGTGGACGTTTGGCGACCGGCAGCGTTGCCGATATCGTCGTGTTGGACCGCGATCTCAATTTAAAAGCAGTTTATGTAGAAGGAGAACAGATTGACCTCACTGATGCTTAAGGAAGCGTGTTCGGCCGCCGAATTCGTTTCTTTACAACTTGGGCGTGACCGCGAACGCTATGCCGAGCTTGGCCGTAAACTACGCTCCACCCAGCATTCGACCGTTTTGACCGTGGCGCGTGGTAGTTCCGACCACGCGGCCAGCTATTGCGCTTATCTGATCATGGCCCGCCTGGGCCGCATTGTTGCCTCGTTGCCGATGTCCTTGGTGACCTTGTATAAATCGCCATTGGCGACGCGTGACGCATTGGCCATTGCGATTTCGCAATCGGGTCAAAGCCCGGACGTGGTCGAACCGATCCGCTATTTCCGTGACGGCGGCGCAACCACGGTTGCCCTGGTTAACGATCCTAATTCACCATTGGGTGAAAGTGCCGAATGGGCCATGCCCTTGCATGCCGGCCCGGAATTGAGTGTGGCTGCAACGAAAAGTTTTATCACCAGCCTGGTAGCCGGCGCGCGCTTGGCAGGGCAATGGCAAAACGATCCCGATTTCCTGGCCGGTATCGAAGCACTGCCGGAAACCCTGGAAGCGGCCACGCATTGCGACTGGTCGAAGGCGATTGACGTACTGGCGCCGGCATCCAACATCATGGTAGTCGGACGCGGCGTCAGTTTCCCGGTCGCGTTGGAAGCCGCGCTCAAATTCAAGGAAACCTCGGCGATTCAAGCCGAAGCATTCAGCGGAGCGGAAATCAAGCACGGCCCGATGGCGCTGATCGACGAAGGCTATCCTTTGCTGATCTTCGCAACGCGTGGACCGACTCAGGCAGGACTGATCAAGCTCGCTGCCGAAATGCGCGGACGTGGCGCGCGTGTATTACTGGCCGCGCCCGCCGATGTGGCCGAACGCGATTTGACGCTCCCGGTCGCGGCGACGCCAGACCTTGATCCGATCGTCGCGATTCAGGCTTTCTACGTGATGGCTGCCAATCTGGCAGTCGCTCGCGGCCTCGATCCAGACAAGCCACGGCATTTGAGCAAAGTCACCAAGACCAGCTAAAGCCGACGATGGTCTCGAAACGGTTGCTGGCAGCAGGCCTGGTTGCATTGAGTATGGTGGCAAGCCAGGCTGCACAGGCAACTCAGGCAATGCAGAATATCGAGTTCTGGACCATGAGCCTGAAGCCGAAATTTGTCCCGTACTTTGAGACCCTGGTTAAACGCTACGAAGCGCAAAATCCCGGAGTGACGATCGAATGGATCGACTTTCCGGGTGACTTGATTCAAACCAAACTGGTAACACGCATCGTTGCCGGTACTCCGCCGGCGCTGGTTAACCTGAATGTGCCCTGGGCCGACGAATATGCGCGCGACGGTTTGATCGTGCCGGTTGACCAGTTGATGGGCGCCGCCAAATCCACTTACGCCAAGGCGGCGATCGACGATTTGACGTTTTCAGGGAAAACCTATGGCTTCCCGCTGTACAGCAATGTGACCGTGATCGCCTATAACACCAGCTTGTTCAAAGAGGCTGGCTTGACCCTGCCACCGCAAAGCCTGGATGAACAACTCGCCTTTTCCATGAAGATCTATGCCAAGACCGGCGAAGCCGGTTTCTCCCCAAGCTTGGCCAAGGCAGATGGATTCATGTTGCAGCAGGGTTTGCCGATCGTCAAGGATGGCAAGGCGGTATTCAATTCGCCGCAGCATGTGGCGTTGGTGGAAAAGCTCGCCGTCGCTTACAAAGCCGGCGGAATCTTGAAGGACAATTTGTTTTCGGAAGATAATTTTCCGGCTGCGATTGCCGCCTACAATGGTGGCCGGTTGGCGATGCTGTCGGCGCCGCCCACCGCAGTGAAGCGGATCGAGACCGACGCCAAGGATATCTACGCCATCACCGATGTCGCGCCAGCGCCGCTGGGGCCGACTGGAATTGTCGACGGCGGCTGGCTGATTCACTTCGCGGTGCCTACCGGCGTCGATGCCAAGCTGATGCCGGCAATCGCCAAATTTGCGCGTTACCTGACCAATGATGAAAACCAGCTCGCATTCGACAAGCTGGCCAATGTATTTCCGACGACCATCGCAGCCGCCAACGATCCCTACTTCCAGAGATTGCCGGTCAATGCCGGAGCGTCCGAAAAAGCAGTGGCAATCGGCGCCGAATCGATGAAGCGCTCGCGCACGCTGTATGTTGCCGGTATCGACGACTACGACGAATTGCGGCGCAGCCTGGTCAATGCCATCGAAGCCGGCGTGACCGGCAAACAAGATCCCAAAGCCGCGCTGGATGCAGCGGTGGCAATCTGGAATAAGAAGCTGGCTACGCAAGCGCATTGATGATGAAAACTTCATTCAAGCAAAACTTGCAAGCCTATTTATTCCTGGCGCCAGCCCTGGTTTTGTTTGCGGTTTTTTCATTCTGGCCGGTTGGCTATGGCTCGTATCTGGCCTTTACCGACTACAGCTTGATTAAGCCGACGCATTGGGTCGGCCTCGATAATTTCCGCTATATCTTCGATAACGCAATGTTCGTCGCCGGGCTCAGGAACTCGCTGCTGTTTCTATTGATTGTCCCGATCATCCAGATCGGCGCGATCACGCTGGCGGTTCTTGTCAACAATAGGCTGCCAGGCATACGTCTGTTTCGCGCGGCCTTTTATGTGCCGGTGGTGACCACCATCTCGGTGGTCGGCATCATGTGGGGTTTCATGTTCCATGAGCAGGGCACACTCAATTATGTGTTGCTGCAATTGCGGCTGGTCAATCAACCGGTGGGTTGGCTATCTGACGATTCAATCGCCTTGTTTGCCGTCATGTTTGTCACTGTCTGGCGCGGCTTGGGTTGGTACATGGTCATGTATCTCGCTGGCTTGCAAGCGGTGCCGGCAGAAATGCAGGAGGCGGCAATTCTGGATGGCGCCAATCGCTGGCAGCGCTTCTGGAAAATCACGGTGCCGATGTTAAGACCCACTATCATGGTGTGCTCGATCATGTCGGTGCTGGCTGCGCTCAAGGCCTATCAAGAAGTACTGGTGCTGACCCAGGGCGGCCCGTTGAATGCAACCTTCACCGCGCTTTACTACGCCTACGATCAGGGCCTCAAGCATTTGAAACTGCCGCGCGGTTTGGCTGCCAGCTTCGTGGTGTCGATATGTTGTGTCGCGATCATGTTGTTGTGTTTGCGCTATATCAAGCCTAAACATCGATAGGGGCGGTGAGATGAACGGATCGAACCAACGCCCCCTCCTGCAACTTTGCGGCCATTATTTCCTGCTGTGCTTGCTGGCGCTGATTTGCATTTTTCCATTCTGGTGGACGGTCGTCACAGCGATATCGACCGAAGGAAATATTTTCGCTTTCCCGCCGACCTTTTGGCCGAAGTCGCCATCGCTGCAGAATTTCACGGAAGTGTTTCGGGTTATTCCCATGTTGTCGTTTTTCAAGAATTCGATTTTGATCACATTCTGGACGGTATTCTGGAAATTATGCCTGTGTTCATTGGCCGCCTATCCGTTGGCGCGCATGCATTTTCGTGGCCGCAAGCTGGTGTTTGGCTTGATCCTGGCGACCATGGTGCTGCCGTCCGAAGTCAATTTCCTGGTCAACTTTATTACCGTCACCAAGCTCAGCCTGGTGGATACCTATACCGGCGTAATCCTGCCGAACATCATTACTGCTGTATCGATTCTGCTGCTCAAGCAGGCGTTTGAAGAAGTGCCGCAGGATTTGATCGATGCCGCGCGTGTCGATGGGGCCAATGAATGGACCGTCTTCTGGAAAATCGTATTGCCGTTGATCAGCCCCTGGCTGGCGACGGTCGGCATATTGTCGACCGTGGAAGCGTGGAACGACTATATCTGGCCCTTTATTGTGATGAGCAAGCCCGACGAGTTCCCGCTGTCGGTTGGCGTATTGTATTTGTCCGGCACCTATGGCAGCAGCACCCGTGTGATTGCTGCCGGCACGGTGCTGACCATCTTGCCGATGCTGGCAGTCTTTTTAGGTACCCAGCGATTTTTCATGCGTGGCATGGATGGTGCTGTGAAATAAATCATTGTTATACAAGTCGCAGTTATATACACATATCAGACGAGAACAGCAGAATGACTATCAGTGAAACTAGTTTGACACCGCGCCAACTGGCCGGCCAATTGATCATGATTCGCATGCCGGGTACGGAACTGGATGCCGATACCGCGCAATTCCTGCGCGAGAACCACATCCGTGCTGTGTGCCTGTTCCGACAAAACATGGTCGATGCCGCGCAATTATCCAAATTTACCACCGATCTCAGAGCCGCGATGGGGCCAAGTTCATTGATTGCGCTCGACCAGGAAGGCGGCGCCGTGGTGCGGGCTACCTGGCTGCCGGCTCCGCCGGCCGGCATGGGATTGGGAGCGGCAGATGATGAATCCCTGGCCCATGCAGTCGGTGCCGCAGTGGCACGCGGCGTGAAGGCACTGGGCTTCAATTGGAATTTTGCGCCGGTCCTCGACATCAATAACAATCCGGACAATCCGGTGATTGCAGAACGTTCGTTCGGCGCCGAGCCGCAACGTGCCAGCGAGTTGGCGCTGGCCTGGATGGACGGCAGCCTGGCGGAAGGCGTTGCCTGTTGCGTCAAGCATTTCCCCGGTCACGGCGATACCCACGTTGACTCGCACCGCGACTTGCCGACGGTCGATAAATCATTGGAAACGCTGGAGCAATTGGAATTTGCCGCATTCCGTAACGCCACCGCCAAGGCGCCGGCGATGATGACCGCGCATATCGTATACCCGGCGCTGGATCCTGATAATCCGGCCACCATGTCGCGCCGGATCCTGACCGATTTGCTGCGTGATGAATGGCAGTATCAAGGCGTGGTGATCACCGATGGCATGGACATGCACGCGATTGCCGGACGCTTCGGCGTCGGCAAGGCCGCAGTACTGGCGCTGGAGGCAGGCGCCGACATGGTGATGGCGCTGGGCACGCGCGAAACGCAGCAGGAAACATTGGACGCCTTGAGCGAAGCGATTGCCGCAGGCCGCGTATCTGAGAGCGAATTGCAGGTTCGCCTGCATCGGCTCGATAATCTGGCGGCGACTTATCCCAGCGTGCACCGCCAATACGCGCGCGATGCCGAAGACCGCATCTTGATGGCCGAAGCATGGCGGCGCTGCCTGACGCCATTCCGCAATCCGAGCCGTCCGGCACCCGGCGCGAAAGTGCGCTTGGTCGTGCGCGCCGATGTAGTCAGCGATGGCGTCTCGGAAGCAGGCGTGCCTGCAGCCGATGTGGCAGCCTTGCTGCAGCGGTTGTACGACGTTGAGCTGGTGACGTTTGCCGATGCCGAAACCTTTGACTGGAACGCGTTACCGGCTGATGGCCGTGTGGTGATTCTGGCGTCGACTTCGCGCCTGCGTTATGGCCCGAAGGCGCGCAGCAGCTGGCGTCCGGATTTGCATCTGGCTCTGTGGAATCCGTATCAAGCGCTCGATATCGCTGCACCAGCCTTGTTGACTTACGGATTTGCACCACCGGCGCTGGAGTCGATTGCCGATTGGCTGAGCGGGAAGATCGAGGCAGAGGGCAAGTGCCCGGTCGCCGGATTCGAACCAGTCTAAGATCAAGGTCACGCGGAAAACTACATGGCTCAGGTCACGCTGAAAAATATCGTCAAGCATTACGACGCGAATGTCCCGATCATCCACGGGGTCGACCTGGAGATACGCGACGGTGAGTTCGTGGTATTTGTGGGGCCTTCCGGCTGCGGCAAGTCGACTTTGCTGCGCATGATTGCCGGCCTGGAAAACATTACCGGCGGTGAGTTGATCATCGGCGGAAAATTGGCCAACAAGGTGCCCCCTGCAGAGCGTGGCCTGGCGATGGTATTTCAATCGTATGCCCTGTACCCGCATATGTCGGTGTACGAGAACATGGCATTTTCTCTCAAGCTGGCCGGGCACAAACGCGCTGAAGTTGACGCAGCAGTGCAACGTGCTGCCGAAATACTGCAAATTGGCGCGCTGTTGAAACGCAAGCCCAAGGATTTATCCGGCGGCCAGCGTCAACGTGTTGCCATCGGCCGCGCTATTGTTCGCAAACCGGAAGTATTCCTGTTCGATGAACCCTTGTCGAATCTCGATGCCAGTTTGCGCGTGCAAATGCGGGTTGAAATCAGCCGCCTGCATCAAGAGCTGAAAACCACGATGATTTACGTTACGCACGACCAAGTCGAAGCAATGACCCTGGGCGAGCGGATTGTCGTATTCAACGGCGGCCGGATCGAGCAAGTCGGCAGTCCGCTCGATTTGTATAATCAGCCCGGCAATTTGTTTGTCGCGGGGTTCCTGGGTTCGCCGAAGATGAATTTCATACCTGGTGAGATCGTCGCAGCGAGCGAGAGTGCGGTTGCGGTGCGGATCCCGAGTGGTGCGGTCGTGAATGCCGGAGTCGACGGCACACACGCGCAAATCGGCGCTGCCGTGACGTTGGGGGTAAGGGCCGAGCATTTGCATTTCGCCGAGGGG
>Ga0302315_10001236_pt1 | contig 26480 bp, 20 predicted proteins | sample III_Palsa_N3_1_FD_200532 | JGI IMG/M metagenome (GOLD analysis project Ga0302315, IMG submission 200532) | Peat permafrost microbial communities from Stordalen Mire near Abisko, Sweden - III_Palsa_N3_1 | ecosystem: Environmental > Terrestrial > Soil > Palsa > Peat permafrost | place: Sweden...
AAGAGTGAATTGTAACGCTCCCGCTCTGTTTCTCTCTCTGTAGTTTAAAAGAGCGAGAAACAGAAGGAGAAAGAGTGAATTGTAACGCTCCCGCTCTGTTTCTCTCTCTGTAGTTTAAAGAGCGAGAAACAGAAGGAGAAAGAGTGAATAATCACACTCCCGCTCTGTTTCTCTCTCTATGTAGTTTAAAAGAGCAAGAAACAGAAGGAGAAAGAGTGAATAATCACACTCCCGCTCTGTTTCTCACTCTGCAATTGTGGAGCCGCAGGGAGTCGAACCCTGGTCCAGAGAAGATAATAATCGCGCTTTCTACATGCTTAGCTAAACTTTAATTTTCGTAAACGACCAGGTAGTTAGCAACCAAACCGTCTCTTATCCGCTAGTTTCTTACCCAAGCTTAGCGGCGTCGCTTGTGGCCAGTCCTGCTGTTCGACGCCCCGTATTCGTTACCCGCAGAACGGAAGCAACGAGGAGCGATGGCCGTTCCGGATCTTATCCGAAACTAAGCTAAACCTAACATTTAGTCAGATTAAGCAGCCATGGCGTAAGAATTTTCGCCAATTATTGTGTGGAACCATCTTTCAAGGCTCTCATCCCATGAGCCTGCATGCTTACACACGTTAGTACACAACCTGTCAAATCCGGTCGGCCCCATGTATAAATTTTTTGCGCAAAGCCTGCAAAAATAATCAATTTTATAACAAAATCATTGCCTTATCTGTTCGTTTTGGTTTAAAATCCCTTTGTGGATATTTATTTTGCCATCCGCTTTATTGCTTAGCTATACTTTCCTAATTTAGAGTAATGGAAAATTTTGTTGTTTCCGCGCGCAAATACCGTCCGGCTACGTTCGATACGGTTGTAGGGCAATCGCACATTACCACCACGCTTAAAAACGCCATCAAAAACGGGCATTTGGCCCAGGCGTTCCTGTTTTGCGGCCCCAGGGGGGTGGGCAAAACCACCAACGCCCGTATATTGGCCAAAACCATTAATTGCGAGCACATTACGGCGGACGTAGAGGCCTGCAACGAATGCGACTCGTGCAAGAGCTTTAACAACAACGCCTCGTTTAACGTGCACGAGCTGGATGCGGCCTCTAACAACTCGGTGGACGACATCCGCAGTTTGGTAGACCAGGTAAGGTATCCGCCGCAGTATGGTAAATACAAGATTTATATAATAGACGAGGTGCATATGCTGTCTAACGCGGCGTTTAACGCCTTCCTTAAAACGCTGGAAGAGCCGCCCTCTTACGCCATATTTATACTGGCCACCACCGAAAAGCATAAGATAATCCCAACCATACTTTCGCGCTGCCAGATATTCGACTTTAACCGCATACAGGTAAAAGACATAGCAGACCATTTGGCCAGCATTGCCCAAAAAGAAGGCATAAAAGCGGAGCCAGCCGCCCTGCACCTGATCGCCCAAAAGGCGGACGGGGCCTTACGGGACGCGCTGTCTATATTTGACCTGATTGTTACCTTCTCCGCAGGGAACACAGTAACCTACAAGACTACCATAGAGAACCTGCACATCCTGGATTACGATTACTACTTTAGAATGGTGGATTACCTGAACGCGCAGGATTTAAGTAATGTGTTGCTGACGTTTGACGAGATTATCCGCAACGGGTTCGACGGGCATAACTTTATAGTGGGCCTAAGCGAGCACCTGCGCAACGTAATGGTAAGCAAAGACAAGGCCACCATAAAACTGATAGAGGTAGCTGACGAGATAAAGAAAAAATATGCAGTACAATCCGACAGCGTTTCGATGTCATTTTTAATGAGCTGCCTAAGCATTGCTAATGATTGCGACCTGCACTACAAAGCCAGCAAAAACCAACGTTTGCATGTGGAGCTTGCCCTAATGAAAATGGCCTACCTAAACGCCTTGCTCGACGCCAGTAAAACTTCCCCTGAGGAGGTAAAAAAAAAAGTGATGGCGTAAAAGAGGTCTCGCCTGAAAAGGAAGCTACGCCTACCACTCCAAACACAACGGCTAGCAATGGTTTTGCAGAAGTAAAAACATCTACTAAAAGCACCTTAAAACTACCCAGCCTAAACTCCTTAAAAGAGGAGGTAAAAGAGGCCACGCCAGTGTATAAAAAGCAGGAGGAGCAGCCCAAAGAACAAGTTCGCAAAGATACCCCCTTTACACAAGAACAACTTACCAAACACTGGAACGAGTTTGCCGCTAAACTAAAGCAGGAAGGCAAACAAAATGAACTGGTTGCCTTTGAGCGGGAGGTAGTATTGGGGGACGACTATGGCATTACAATAAAGCTGGATAACGAGGTGCTACAGGATTTGCTGCTCTCCCTAAAAACGGAGGTGTTGGAGTTTTTGAGAAAGAAACTGAACAATAATATATTATACCTTATCCCCGTTGTAACAGAGGCAGAACCTACAGCCAGGCCAATTACCCAAAAAGAGAAATACAATATATTGGCAGAGAAGTATCCGGTAATGGATGAGCTTAGAAAGAAATTAGACTTAGATTTGGGGTAGGAACTTTTTTTGAATTGAATATATTATTTTTAAACATTTTTATGCCCGGCTTATGGAAGCTGGAAAGTATAACACACAACCATTAAATGAAAAAGTTATTAGTAGTATTGATTGCCCTTCCTACCCTTTTACTGGCGCAGGAAGCAAAGTACAAAACCGAAACCAAAACGGACAAGAACGGCTACGTGTACCAAACAGTAACCAACGACCCTTTGGGCGCGCGCATTTACACGCTTAAGAATGGGTTAACGGTATACCTATCCGTTTACAAAGACGTGCCGCGCATACAAACCTACATAGCCGTGCGGGCGGGCAGTAAAAACGACCCATCCAACGCTACAGGTCTTGCGCACTACCTGGAGCACATTTTGTTCAAGGGAACATCGCACATAGGAACCGACAACTGGAACAAAGAACTGCCGGAGATTAACAAAATAGAGGCCCTGTACGAGGTGTACCGCAAAACTACCGATACTACCGAGCGGAAGAAAATTTACCACCAGATAGATAGTATTTCGCTGGTGGCTTCCTCCTACTCCATCGCCAATGAGTACGATAAGCTATTGACCAACATAGGCGCCACGGGAACCAACGCCTATACCTTTGTAGAACAAACCGTTTATGTGAACGACATCCCTGCCAACCAGGTGGACAAATGGGCGGAGATAGAAGGAGAACGCTTTAGCATGGTGGTTCCGCGCCTGTTCCATACCGAACTGGAAGCAGTGTACGAAGAAAAGAACAAAGGCCTGGATAACGACCGAAGAAAAGTATGGGAAGCCTCTATGACTGGGCTATTTAAGAAGCACCCTTACGGCACTCAAACTACTATTGGCACCATAGAGCATTTAAAGAACCCCTCTATTACGGAGATTGAGAAATATTTTGCCACCTACTATGTGCCGAACAACATAGCGGTGTGCCTTAGCGGCGACCTGGACCCTGAGAAAACCATAAAGTCCATTGACACTTATTTCTCGACCCTGGTTCCAAAGCCAATTCCGACTTTTACTCCTCCGGTAGAAGACCCGATAACTGCGCCAATAGCGCAAACCATTTATGGGCCGGATGCCGAAAATGTAACTATCGCATTCCGTACCCCTGGGATATATACGCAGCAGGGCGAGTCCATACAGTTGAACAAAGACCCCTACTATTTAAAGATGCTTTCTATGATACTCTCTAACGGCCAGGCTGGATTAATAGACTTGCAGCTTACCCAAAAGCAGAAAGCTATGGGGGCATACTGCTCCGAAATGACACTGAACGACTATAGCATGTTTGAACTGGGGGCCAAACCCCGCGAAGGGCAAATGTTGGAGAACGTAGCTTCTTTACTACTTGGCGAGCTGGACTCTGTAAAGGCAGGTAAGTTTGCAGACTGGCTGATAGTAGCGGCAGTTAACGATTATAAGATGAACAAAATGAAAAGCTACGAGAGCAACAGGGAACGGGCCGATGCTTTTGTGGACGCTTTTATATCGCATCGCCAGTGGCAGGACTATATACAGGAGCCTGATATACTATCTAAAATAACAAAAAAGGAACTAGTAGATTATACCAATAAAACCTTTGGCAATAACTATGAGGTCATCTATAAAAGAGTAGGAGTTGACACTACTATTAAAAAAGTGCCCAAACCTATCATTAGTCCGGTGGAGTTGAACAGAGAAAAGCACTCCGACTTCTATAAGCGAGTAATGGCGCAACCCTCCCCTGCCATACAACCTCAGTTTTTGGATTATAACAAAGATATTACCAAACTGAACTTAAAAAATAAGGCGCAGGTACTCTACCGCAACAACAGCGAAAATGGTTTGTTTAGCATTTACTACGTATGGGACATCGGCAACAACAACGACCCTCAGTACAGCATAGCGGCGGAATATTTTAAATACCTGGGCACAAAAATATACGCCCCTGAAAAGTTAAAAGAGGAGTTTTTTAAACTGGGTTGTTCCTTTAGCATTGCTGCCAGTGGTGAAAATATGTTTGTAAGCCTTTCGGGGTTAAACGAAAACTTTAAACACGCTCTAAAACTATTAGAAGAATTTATCGCCACAGCCCAACCTAATACAGAAGCGTTAAAAAACCAGGTGGATGGTATTCTTAAATCCAGAGCGGATAGTAAGCTCTCTAAGGACGCCATACTAAGGGCAGCCATGACCAACTACGCCAAGTACGGACCTACATCGCCGTTTACCAATATACTATCAGAAGAACAACTAAAGGCCCTTAAACCACAGGAACTGATCGCCAAAATACAAAACCTGTTCTCGTTTAACCATCGGGTGTTGTACTATGGCCCGGAAAAAGAGACCGAACTTGTCGCCACAGTAGATAAGTACCATAAGACTCCATCTGCCCTGCAAGAACTTCCTGCATTAAAGAAATTCCCATTCAGGGAGTTTACAGAGAACGAGGTTTATTTTGTGGACTACAACATGGTGCAGGCCGAGGTGGTGATACTCTCCAAATCTGTTCCTTACAACCCGGATTTAACCCCAACCATTTATTTATTTAACGAATACTTTGGCGGCGGCATGGGCTCGCTGGTATTCCAGGAAATGAGGGAATCCAAAGCATTGGCCTATTCAGTGCGGTCAAGGTACGAAGAGGGAGCCAGAAAAGGTTATCCCAACTACGTATCCTCTTACATTGGCACGCAGGCCGATAAATTAAGCGAGGCGTTAATTGGCATGGAAGAATTGATCGAAAACATGCCAGAATCGGACTTTTTGTTTACCAATGCCAAAAACGCCATTATAGAGAATATGAACAGCGAGCGCACCACCAAATTCAACATTTTGCTTAATTACGAACGGGCAAAACGTCTAGGGTTAGATTATGATATCCGTGAAAAGGTGTACAAAGCCATTCAAGCTATGACCTTTAACGACATTAACCAGTTCCAAAAGACCTACTTAAAAGGCCAAAAGCAAGTAATATTGCTGGTTAGTTCTAAGGATAAGATCAACCTGGAAGCTTTGGAAAAGTACGGTAAAGTAAAACAACTGACCTTAAAAGAAATATTTGGTTATTGAAATTGAGGTATAAATTGAATATTAGCCCGCTAATCCTTAATATTGAGACCGGATTTATTCCATTTAAATTATTGATAACCGTCCTAATTTTTAGAAATGATGAAAAAAATTAAAGTTGCTAATCCAGTGGTAGAATTGGATGGAGATGAAATGACTAGAATCATCTGGAAGTTTATAAAAGATAAACTGATCGTCCCCTACCTTGACTTAGATATTAAATACTATGACCTTGGTATAGAACACCGCGACGCCACCAACGACCAGGTAACTATAGACGCTGCCGAGGCAATAAAGAAATACGGCGTTGGCATAAAATGCGCCACTATAACTCCAGACGAGGCCCGCGTAGAAGAATTTCATCTAAAACAAATGTGGAAATCTCCCAACGGAACCATCCGTAATATATTGGATGGCACTGTGTTTCGCGAGCCTATCGTTTGCTCCAACGTTCCAAGGTTAGTTCCGAACTGGACGGCTCCTATCTGCATAGGCCGCCATGCTTTTGGAGACCAGTACAGAGCCACAGACACCGTTATAAAAGGAAAAGGTAAATTAACTCTTACCTTTACCCCCGAAGGCGGAGGAGCTCCGCAAACTTTTGAAGTATTTAACTTTAAAGGAGACGGCGTTGCCCTGGCCATGTACAATACCGACGAATCTATCAAAGGCTTTGCCCATTCCTGCTTTAACCTGGCGTTACAAAAGAAATGGCCGCTTTATTTCTCCAGCAAAAACACCATCCTTAAAAAATACGATGGCCGTTTTAAAGACATTTTCCAGGAGATATTTGAAAAAGAATTTAAGGCTAAATTTGATGCAGAAGGACTTACTTACGAGCACCGTTTAATTGACGACATGGTGGCATCCGCCCTTAAAATGCACGGTAACTTTATTTGGGCCTGCAAAAACTACGACGGCGACGTACAGTCCGACATAGTGGCGCAGGGTTTTGGTTCTTTGGGACTTATGACATCTGTGCTTATTACCCCGGATGGTAAAACCGTAGAAGCTGAAGCTGCGCACGGAACAGTTACCCGCCACTTCCGCGAGCACCAAAAAGGCAAACCAACCTCTACCAACCCAATCGCTTCCATTTATGCCTGGACAAGAGGCTTGGCCTTCCGCGGCAAGCTGGATAACAACCCGGAGCTTATCAAATTCTGCGAAACGTTAGAAAAGGTATGTGTTGAAACCGTAGAAAGCGGTAAAATGACCAAGGACCTTGCCGTTTCTGTATATGGAAATAAGGTAAACCATGGCGAGCACTTCTTATATACCGAGGAGTTTTTAAGCGCTTTGGACACTAACCTGATAGCAAAACTGGGTTTATAATATAACCTTGATACTTAATAAAAAAAGCCTCTAAGCAATTAGAGGTTTTTTTATTTTACTACTATTCCGATTCTTTAAAACTGCTTCCTCGACTTCATTTTATCCCTATTACAAATCCAAAATAATGTTTGCACAAAATGGGAAAATTTGTACTTTTGACATTTATTTATAATTAGTCTAAATAAAAATAACATCATTAAAATATTAGCATAAAATGACAACAACCTTAAAATCAGTTAAATTAGTAATACTAATGATAAGTATATTTTTCTGCATTGCATTACTTGAAGCCTGTAGAAAAAAGGATAATTCAACAGTCCCAACACCAACTCTTGCCATGAAGATAGCATTAGGTAAAATGATTTTTTTTGATAAAAATCTTTCCAACCCTGCTGGGCAATCGTGCAGCAGTTGTCATGCCCCGGAAACAGCTTTTACAGATTTAAATCATAACGATATATCCCCCGGCGCAGTGGACGGATTAGCTGGAAATCGTAATGCGCCATCTGTTTCTTATGCCATGTACATCCCTCAACTTTTCTATTCAGACCCAGATTCGAGCTACGTGGGAGGTTTGTTTTGGGATGGCAGGGTAAATACGCTGGCACAACAGGCCCAGAAGCCTTTCCTGAACCCCTTGGAGATGGCTAATACAGATACTTCAATGGTTGTTTCAAAAATAGCCGCGGCATCATACTACAATCAATATCAACAAATTTATGGCAATATCGGCGATGTAAATGAAGCATTCAATAATATTGCTGATGCGCTTGCAGCGTATGAAAGCTCACCGGAAGTAAACCCCTTTACCTCCAAATACGATTACTATTTACAAGGTAAAGCGTCGCTGTCCTCCGAAGAACTAAGCGGCCTGGTTCTATTTACAGATACTATAAGAAGTAAATGCTCAACCTGCCATCTTACTACTCCTGACCAGTTCAGCGGAAAAATTTTATTTACCGACCATACTTATAACAACGACGGCGTACCTAAAAATTTAAGTAACCCTTACTACACCATATCACAGGCTTTTAATCCACAAGGCGTAAATTATATTGATTTGGGATTGGGAGCAATTTTAAATAACCCTGCTTACTATGGCCAGTTTAAAGTGCCAACATTAAGAAATATTGCACTTACTGCTCCTTATTTTCATAATGGTAGTTTTAACGATTTAGCTGATGTAGTTCATTTTTACAATACGCGTAATCTTGGAACTTTCCCTGCTCCTGAATATCCTGCTACAATAGATACTACCGACCTTGGTAATTTGCAGTTGAGCGCTGCAGAAGAAGCTGCTCTGGTAGCATTTTTAAAAACACTTACCGACGGTTACGAATGATTACTATTTTATTCCAGCAGAGCTAATTTAGAACTCAGCATATAGTAGTTATAAAACAATAAAGAGGCCGCAGCCTCTTTCTTAAATAGGATATACAACTAAGTTACTATTTTTTCTTTTTCAATTTGGAAAAATACTCAGCGGGAGAGATGGGCTTAATATGTCCAAACGTCTCATAAGTAAACCTGTCCAGTTCTTCTTCCGTCATATCCCTAAGAATGTTGGGTTCTACCTTTGTAGTCTTTTTAGCGCTAACAGGTTTAGTGGCTACGGCCTTCGTACTTTTGGCGGTAGTAGTTTTTTTAGCAGCAGTTGTGGTAGTCTTTTTAACGGCTACGGCCTTCTTCGCAGCAACAGTAGAAGTCTTTGATTTTTTTTTCATCGGGCAAACCAACTTTTGTTATTCTAATATCGTGATTTTTTGTTTTAGTGTCAAAATATATGCCTACAATTCTTTTCTTGTCGCTATAGCCTAGCATATACTCATGTTGTGTTGTTATATACAATTTGCTATTTCCATTTTCAAAAACGCTTTTAATTTCAGAATCATCTGTGGCAATACTATCCAATTCACCTTTTTTTAAAGAGTTGTAGTCGAAACTAAAAGAAAAATTAAAGTCCATCTGGTATTAGTATTTAAGTTATCAATAACCAAAGCTATTAAATTCCTTTAAAAAATATTGTGGTTTTCTCCGATCACTTCTGTCCTACATAGCCTCCTAAGTACGCAACCCACACCACTATAATTTCCCCCGACACTTCTCCATTTTTGTGTTACAATTATTTTCTCAGCCACATTAAAATTCAACTTGAAACTTTTTCCGTTTTAAACTAAATTTTTTATATTAGTATATAACAGCTACCCCTTTTGTGCCAACTGGCACAGCGCTATTCAAAACAGGCAAAAAACTTACACCCACCCAAATTGATACGGCAAAAACAATGACATAACAATGCCATATCAATGCCAAAACAATGCCATATCAATGAAATAATCCGCACCTGCAGAACGCCATGTAAGATAAGCTGCAGAATAGCATTTTTATAGGTAGCACAAACTACCCTATAGTACTGGCTTATTTAATAATTTGGGGGTTATATAACTGTAAACCTAATATGAAAAAGCGCTACAAAAATAGGCGCCTGGGGGCAAAAAACATAAAAAAATTGGCTATAGCAGCTTCTTCAAATCATCCAACGCTTCTTCTGAAAGGGGTTTGGTTATGAAGTTGATTACAAACTCATTATCTACTATGCGGTCTATATCTCTTTTGTTATCCGAACTGGAAAGTATGGCAATCTTACATTTCTTCTTCAGTTCTTCAGGGAAAGAATCGTACTCAAAAAGAAAAACAAAGCCGTCTACAATAGGCATATTTATATCCAGAAATATTACATCAGGCAGGTTATTAATATTGTTCTTATTAGTGGAAAGGTATTCCAAGGCGCTTTTCCCTGAATTCTTTACAATAATAGTTTTGGCAAACCCAGTAAGTTCTATAACGCGTTTATGGATGAAATTATCGGTATCGTTATCATCCACCAACATCACTGTTTCTACACTATTTTTCATTATCTTTCAACAGATTAGGTATTTCCACTATAAATTTTGTTCCTTCGTTAAGCACTGATTTTAATTGTATGGTTCCGTGCAATTTACTTACTGCATTTTTAACAATGTATAAGCCCAGGCCCGAACCATAAGAGCTTTCGGAGGCGCGATAGAACATTTCAAACACTTTATCCACATGTATCGAATCTATGCCTGCCCCGTTATCCTCTACAATAAAAAGAGCCTGCTCTTTATTTGTCTCAATAATAATATTAATAAATGGATTATTATTTTCAAATCTATGATATTTTATTGCATTAGATAGCAAGTTATTAATTATAGTGCTAATACGCGTAATATCTGTGTAAAAATCTGCTTCGAACTTAAATTTTTTGTTGATTATAATTCCCTCTGCATGATCCATAAATTTAAGGTTGCCTAAAGCCTCCTCTACAATTTTATCAAAATCAATCAGTTTCGCTTCTATCTCCATACGGCTATTCCGAGAAAACTGAGTAAGGTCCTTAATAAATGAATCTAAGCTAATTACGCTCTTATTCATCATTTCAAGGTACATATTCTGGTTTGCGTCTTTAGATTCCAGCCTGGCCAGTTTTATTAAACCCATAACGGATCTTAGCGGGGCCTTAAGGTCATGCGAAGCTTTATATACGAAGCTATCCAGCTCAAAATTCGTATTCAAAAGCTCCATTTCGGTGTACTTTCTTTTTGTTATATCGTGGAAGTTTATGATGATGCCGCTTATTACCACATCATCTAACATATTTACCGCAACCACTTCAGAATAAAGCATATCGCCTTTTTTAGTGCGTATTTTCAGCTCTTCGGAAGTAAAATTTTTGCCGGAGTTAACTAAAGTGTTAGAAAGGAATACAGATACCATATCCATCTCATCCGGGTGTATAAGCTCGAATATAGACTTCTCTAACAGCTCATTAGTCTTATAGCCTAATATTCTGTTAGCAGAGTCGCTAATAAACTTGATTTTAAATTCCTCGCTGAGAATGGTAATAATATCATAGGAATTCTGGATTAGTGCGCTGAATTTCCGTTCGTTATCTTTTAATATATTTTCCATTCTCTTCCGCTCCGTAATATCTCTTATAATAGCCTGATGGCGGCCATCTTCCAATAACTTGGCGCTTACCTCTACTGTAAAGGGAGTGCCGTCTTTTTTAAGAAACTTGCGTTCTAGTATAATGGATTGTTTATCTTTTAAGTCCGGCACGCGCACTACGCTGTCTTTAAAGCTGACAGGATCAACTAGCTTTTTTATATTAAGAGCCATAAACTCTTTCATGCTATAGCCAAACATTTCGCAGGCCTTAGGGTTAGCGTCAATAATATTACCCTCCTGGTCAGAGAGATAGATACCATCAGAAGCTTGTTCCATTAATATTCTGTACCTGGCCTCGCTTTCCTTAATGGCCTTTTCGGCAGATTTGGCCTCTGTGATATCGATATTTATCCCCAATAAGCCCACTTCCTTCTTATCATTAAGAAAGAAAGGCATTTTTATGCTATTAAATATTCTTTGGTGTTGCTCAAAATCGGTAAGAGCCTCTTCCGGGATAAACCGGGTTCTTCCCTTGGCAATTACATCCTCCTCCACTTTTCTTATAACGTTTGCCTCTTCCGATTTAAATATATCAGAATCCGAAAGGCCAATTAAGTCGTCAATAGATTTGTTATGAACGGTCTTTCAGATAAATCTGATGAGGCACAAGGTCTATAATCTGACGCAGCATTTTTCTATTTTCGTCAAGGGTAAGTTTGTCTTTTACTCTTTCTGTTATGTCTATGGCAATACCTAAAACCCCTGGTTTCCTATCTTCTTCTATATAAAAAGGTATTCTTGTCATTTGCAGGATAAGAATATTTCCATTTTTATCCCGAAAATATTCCTCTGGAAGAAACTTTTCCTTGCCTGTTTTTATTACCTCCATATCATCGCTCATTATTTTTTTGGCGATATGTGGCTCGTCGTAAAAATCTCCGTCCGTTTTTCCAATTAACATCTCTGGAGTAGTGTTATACCTGTCCGCGACTGCTTGGTTTGCCACAACAAATCTTCCCGAATTATCTTTTAAAAATATCAGGTTAGGGACAAGGTCTATTACCTGGCGCAACATTTTGCGGTTTTCTTCAATTGTTTTTTTGTCTTTTACTCTTTCGGTTATATCTGTAATGCGCACCAGCCATAAATAACCGCTTCCTACTTTTATTTCCGTTATTGCTTGGCTTCCCCAGAATACTTTACTTGAAAATGTTTTAAATTCCAGTTCCTGAATAAGAAATTTATTTTTTTCGAATTTCTTCTTAAAGTTGTTCCAGGCGCCTGGAGAATAAGGGAATTTTAAAAGATAATTAAGGTTATTTCCTATCAGGTCTTGCCTGTCTGTAGCTTCAAAAGTGTTTTGCGCCCTGTCGTTACAATTAATAATCATAGAACTGGAAGGGTCAGCAAGAAAAATAGAATCGGGAGATTCATTAAAAACCGTATTTAAAAGATCTTCTCTCACCCTTAGTTCATCCTCAATTTCAATCCTTGAATCAAAAAAAATGAGAATAGCGCCACAAAAAATACCAACCAGGCTTATGTTGACAAACCTATCTGTAAAGTTCGATTCGTGCATAAGACAGCTTATTACAAACGAAAAGAAAATAATGCCTATATAAATGTAAATGTGAATTCGTTCTCTAAAGGCCAGGCAAATTATCATTACAAGTATAATAAACTCAATAATATAATTAATGGAGAAGTTGTTTCTATGAATAAGCACCAGGGCATGAAAGCTATAAAAACAAAATACCATATAATTGAGGTAGACTATGCGCTCTTCATATTCTTTGAAATAGGTAAGCACAAAGATGATGAGCAGCATAAAAGAAAATACTACCCTTATAACAAGGGGGTCAAAAACATTAGGCTCTTCCTTTATAAAAAGATAGCGAAGCAATAGAGTAAATGTAGAGCATAATAAAAGAATAATCCGGTAAACGTTTAGCTCTTTATTCCTGCCATCCGCTTCGTCAATATTCTTGTTTAAAATAAGATCTGATATTTGCATAAAAACGCAATCCCACGGGTTTCCCCTGTTATTTAACAAATTTAATGAAGTTATTATAAAAAAAGCTCACTATTTTAAATTTGGAAGTTTAATGGAAAAAGTTGTGCCTGAACCCAATACAGAACTTACCTCGATTCTTCCATTTAGTTTTTCAATTACCTGTTTTGTAATGTATAGTCCTAGTCCTGAACCATAAGATTCTTGTGAGGCTCTAAAAAACATATTAAATATCTTATCTAGGTATTCGTCTTTTATGCCCTTACCATTATCCTGCACTATAATTTCAGCCTCTTCCAGCGTGGTTTTAATTATAATATTAACATAAGAGCGTTCAGCTCTTGGGTTTTTATATTTAATGGAATTAGAAAGCAGGTTTTGTAAAATGATGAGGATGCGTGTATTATCAGAATAAAATTCCTCATCAATAGTTAACTGCTTTATAACATCAATAGAATCTGCGCCTTCCATATATTTTAGATTTTCAATACAATCCTCAATAATGGCTTCAAAATTTATCTTTTCAATAGTAATCTCCAGCCTGCTGTTTCTGGAAAAATTGGTAAGGTCTGCAATAAAAGTATCCAGTTTATTTACACTTTTATCAATTAGCTCCAGAAAGTTTGTACGCTGTGTAAAATTATCTTCTGTTTTAACCAAAGCAGATAATCCTAATACTGATCTTAAAGGCGCCCGTAAATCGTGAGATGCACGATAAACAAAACTATCTAATTCAAAGTTGGTTCTAATAATAGCATCTTCAGACGCTTTTCTTTGGGTAATATCTCTGGCAAATACGCTCACCCCGCTTATTGAGCCTTCGTCTGAAAAAATTGGATTATAAGATATTTCATAGAAAAGATTCTTTTTATTTACTAAAGCGTTAAACTCTTTCGAGAATCGCTCTCCGTTAAGCGCTTTTATATGCCCGGTTGTCCAGTCTTCCTGCATATCGTCCGGTAAAATATCTTTCAAATTATCCCCTACTTTTACATATTTGCCAAAAGTTAATTTAACTAATACTTTAAAAGAAGAATTGAAAGTAGTAATATTGAGATGTTTGTCAATAGACCATATTATATCCGTAGTATTTTCAATAAGGGCTGTAAGCCTTGCTTCGCTCTCTCTTAAGGCGTCTTCCGCTTTTTTGCGTTCTGTGATAATAGTAAGATTAAGAAGTATTTGATTTGGCGAACCATCAGGCAATCTTTCAATAATAGAGTGTCTGTTAATTGCCCACTCATAATTTCCATCATATCTTCTAATACGGTATTCTACAGAGTCAGGTTTGTTACTATTACTATTTAAGAAATTTCTCCAATGTATATTAACTTGCATTTTATCATCTGGATGCACTATTTCATTCCAGATGTCTGATTCTTCAAGGTCTTTACTATCGTGTCCCAGTATTTTTTTTCTATTAAAATAAATAATGCGATTCTCTGTAAGATCGATAATATAAATAAGGTCTGGGGAGTTTTCGGCAAGACTTCTGAATTTTTGCTCGCTTTCCTCCAACACAAACTGGGCTTTCTTTCTGTGTGATATATCTGAAGTGATAAGGCAAATTCTTTTAACTTCATTTTTCTCATTTAGTATCGGGATCATTTGGATCTCTATCCAATATCCCTGACCCAGATTTAACTCTTCTATTACTATATTTCCGCTTCTAACCTGGTCATAAAATGGGTCGAAACGATCATTTTGCTCCTTAGACCCATAGTCGTTCATATGACTTCCTATTCTTAGTTCCACACCTAGCCTTGCTTTGGTAAACCGCTGGGCCGTTTCGTTTGCCGCTACTATGTACCCATTAGTATCAAGTAGTATAATTCTTTGTGAGATATTATTAAAAACAGCTTTTAAGTTGGCTTCCGAAGCTTTAAGCGCTCTTTCGGCCTGCACTGTTTCTGTTACGTCCCTAAATACGGCCAGGTGATACCCGGGAATAAAATTAGCTTTTGTTTTAAAATCAATATATTTATAATTTTCATAATTTACCAGGTACTTATACAAGCCATTCATGTATCCCTGTTCCTTAAAATTGGCCCAAATATCTACTATTTCCTGATGGCTTAAATGAGGGAAAATATCTTTTATTCTAAGCTTTAAAAATTGCTCGCGAGATATGTTATATATTTTACAAGCAGCAGGATTAGCATCTACTATGTTTGATTTCTCATCAATAATAAAAATACCTTCTAAGGCTTGCTCAAACAGTCCCTTGTATTTCCTCTCGCTTTCTTTTAGCTCCAAATCTTTCAGCTTTTCTTCTGTTATATCTTTGAAAACAAAGGTATAATAAGGTGAATACTGATTCTCTTTTAAAGCAGATACTATTAACTCAACAAATAGTTCATTTTCTCTTTTATTTATCAGGAATGATGTAGTGGAAGTTTTTTGTAAAATAGCTTTTTTTAGAACACCATCTAGTATGTTTTGCCTTATCTCATTAACTAGTATAACTATTTGAGAAATATGTTTACCTTCTGCATCAGCCGTTGACCAATCAGTAATTTTTTCTGCAATGGAATTTATATACAGGACATGAAATTCGCTATCTGTAACAATTACTGCTTCAGAAACCTGATCCAAAATATTCCAGCGCCATTCTTCCATGTCAGTTTTTTTTATAATTTAAATTTAAGGCGTTGGGCGAATAACTAATTTTTCTCCGATACTTAGCGTATTATCAGTTTTATTATTCCAGTCTTTTAGCTGCTGCACTGTAACGTTATATTCTTTTGCTATTTTATAAATGGTTTCTTTAGGATTTACTATATGAACCAGGTTATTATCTATTTTCTCATTCTCCGGTTTTTGTATATACAACTTGTCCCCTTCTTTAATACCCGAATTAGTGATGGTATTCCAGGCTTTTAAACTGTCCAGGGGTGTTCCATAGGTTTTAGAAATTGAATATAACGTCTCGCCTTTGGATACTACATGAACAGAAGAATCAGTGACTTCGATTGATTTGTCAGTAGAAGAATTTGTAGTTGTTTTGGGAATTTCATTTTGTTGGGCCAAGGTTTGCTGTGGGATTTTAATAACCGGAACAATTTCTACCGGAGTATCTTTATGGCGTTTTCCCCTTAGGTAAAGTACTCTTCCGGCCACTAGCTTTTCATCCTTTGTCATCCTGTTTTTTTTCCTGATTGCTTTAATTTTTATCCCATAATCCTGGGAAATATCCCATAACGTTTCCCCTTCCTGAACTGTGTGCGTTGGCGTAAGCGCATTATTTCTTTTTAGCTGCAAATAGTAATATTTTTTAGGTATTATAGGATCAAAGCTTTTTAAGTCGTTAAAGTACATAATAGACTCAGGCGTATGGCCAACGCGTAAGGCCAGCGTAGAAATATTGTCTCCCTCTCTGGCCTGTATTGCCTTAATTCTATTTACATAGGTAACGAGGGCAATCTGGCCGGCCCCTAAAGAAGAAGGCCGTTCTTTTCTATAACCTTTCACCTGTGCCGGGGCATTAATAGTAGCAGCAGTAACTGCGGTGGGGTGTTTATCTTCGCCGCCCGGTGTTTGCGACAGCGCAGTCACTTTTTGTTGGTCGCCGGGTTTTGCAGGTAGTATAGCCACATAGGTTTTATCAGTAGGTATCTTTTTACCAAGCACCCATTTGTTGTACTCCTCTAACAGGTTCTCATCAATAGTAGTTACCCTGGATATGTCGGACAAAGATTTACCCTGGCAATCCGTATATTCCAGCAAAGTGAAGGATGGGGTTGGATTCTTGCCTACTTCTTTTTCAAAAGCCAGTTTATGAGCGAGGAACCGTATAACATACCAGTGCATGTCTTTATCAATATCCATTTCGTGTGCTCCAACGTATTTATCTTTCACATAAGATTTTACCCCTCCTAATCCAAGGTTATACGAAAGCAAGGCGTATACCCAATTGTTTAAGGTATTATTATTTTTTTTCAGGTAAGCGGCAGCTCCTCTGGAGGAAGCCACAATGTTCATTCGTTCATCTACCTCGCTATTAATGCGGATACCTACTTCCTGCGCAGACTCTTTTTTGAATTGCCAATAACCTACAGCGTTGGAAGAAGAGACAGCATCGGGTATAAAACTACTTTCCTGCAGAGCCAGGTATTTAAAATCTTCAGGAAAACCCTCATCCCTGAAAACTTTTTCTACTATAGGGAAATAAATATTAGCCCTGTCTACTTTTGCCTGGAAGTATTTCTCATTCCTTCGAATCATTTCCATATCATTTGTTAAAGCCCGCCTTACAGACGCGCTTAATTTAAGCCTCATGCCCGCAAATGCAATTTCAGACGGAACTTCCTGCTGTTGCGCAAAAGACACAACCAGCAGAACAGAAAAAATAAGAGTTAAAAAAACTTTTTTCATTATTATATTTTTTTAATAATAGTAAGTCCGTCTCTTAGCGGAAGCATTACTTTTTCTACTCTGGCATCGTGATAGATCAGGTCATTAAAATTCATAAGCGCCTGGGTGTCCTTGTCGGGTTTTTTACTTTCTGGGCCTATCACTTTGCCGCTCCATAAAACATTGTCGGCAATAATAAAACCTCCCTTACGTACTTTATCGAAAACCTGGTTGTAATAATTAATATAATTAACCTTGTCAGCGTCAATAAATACCAGATCAAAGTTCACTTGTAATTTAGGTATAAGCTCTGAAGCGTTTCCTATATAATAGTTAATTTTCTTACTTAACCCAGCCTCATCAAAATAGTTCCTTACCCTCTCTTCCAATTCTTCATTAATGTCTATGGTGTAAATTTTACCATCTTCCGCCAAACCTTCTGAAAGACATAGGGCAGAATATCCTGTAAACGTGCCTATTTCTAATATATTTTGTGGCTTTACCATACATGAAAGCATAGATAAAAAGCGCCCCTGCAAATGCCCAGAAAGCATTCTGGGCATTAAAATATTGGCATAAGTATCTCTGTTTATTTTTTTCAACAAAGGGGATTCGTCCGAAGAATGCATTTGCGCATACTTTTCAAGTTCTTCGTGTATAAATTCCATAGGTTTATTGGGGAATGTATTTTAAAAAAGTAAGCTCGTCCTCGTCAAAAAGCTCATTTGCCAAAGCTAATAGCTCTTTGGAAGATATTTTACGTATCAGGGCAAATATGTCTTCTATGGTGTCAATATAGCCCAGGTCAAGAATGCTTTTGCCCATAAGTTGCATAAGGCTTATGTTGCTTTCTTCCGCCATAGCCAGCTGCCCCATAAGTTGCTCTTTACTGTTATGCAGTTGTGTTGTAGATAATGATGTAGTCTTTAGTTTTTTTAGTTCTTTAAGTACAAGACCTATGCTTTTATCCAATTGTTTTTTCTCTGTGCCAAAGTAGATTTCTATTAGTCCTGTATCAATAAAGGGGCTGTAGTTAGCATCAATATTATATACCAGCCCATATTTTTCGCGTAAAGAGAGGTTAAGCCTTGAATTTAACCCGGGGCCGCCCAGTATATTGGTAAGCATAAAAAAAGGAATGCGTTTTTTATCTTTTATGGAATATGCATTACGCCCAATAACACAATGCGCCTGGGTTATAGGCTTTTCTTTTACAACAGTTACCGGTTTATACTTTTTAAAAGGGGTTCTTTTTTTAGAGGAATGGGAAGCAGGGATATCGGAGAAATGTTTTTCAGCCAGCTCTTTTACTTTTTTAAAGGGGAAATTGCCTATGGATGAAAAAACAATTTTACTAGTGTCCAGATTTTCCTTAATGAATTTTTTAAAGGTTTCTGTACGAAAAGATTTTACGCTTTCTTCTGTGCCAAGTATATTATAGCCAAGAGGGTGTGAATTAAATACTAAACCTTCGAAATGATCTTGTATAGCTTCTTCGGGGGTATCCTGGTACATGAGCATTTCTTCCAGAATAACGCTCTTTTCCTTTTCCATCTCTTTTTGCGGAAAAGTGGAATAAAAGGTAATGTCTTTTAAAAGTTCCATGGCCTTTTCGTAATGCACGTCTAGTAAAGACGCATAAAAACAGATTTTTTCTTTGGTTGTATAGGCATTAAGCTCTCCCCCCAACACTTCCAATCTATTAATAATCTGAATGGACTTTCGCTTTACAGTTCCCTTAAAAGCCATGTGCTCCCAGCAATGCGCCAAGCCCTGAAGTTCTTTGCTCTCATCCCTGCTTCCTATATCCAAAATAAAACCGCAATGCACTATTTTGGTATAGGTAACTTCCTTATGTACAACCCTTATCCCATTTTTAAGGGTAAAAATATTAAACTCTGACATCACTTACCGTCCAAGGGTATAAATTTACAGTTATTTTAATTTAGCAATATACTGCTATAAAGCCTTATTTACCAGTGTATCTTTAAAGTAGAAAGTGAGTAAAACCAGCTTTTACCTCACTTCAAATCTTTCGTAACCAACCATATACCTTTTTGGGGGATACATTATTATTTTTTTCTTTGGCTTTTTTCCTTCTTGGTGTATTGTTTGCGTTCCATAGTAGTTTTCAAAAGTTGTAATATCTACTATTATTTCGCAGGGTTTTTGATGCACCGGCGTTATTAGGTACTGATTCTTTACCTGTGGATCAGCTTTTACTACAGCGTCTTTAGAGCTTACTGTTATTTCATGCTTTACGTTATTTATGCCTCCATGTACCTTAATCTGTATACGGTTTTCCTTATCTTTAGCCAGATAATGCAACGGGATAAGCGAGTCTCCGCTTACAGCCCAAAATGTCGCTTTGGGAGAATTATCATCTTTCAGTTTCTTTTCTTTTTGGGAAAAACACAGTAAGGGGAAAATGACAAAAAACAAAAGCAAGTAGTTATTTTTCATAGTTGTATTTTAAGATAAGCAAACTAAACTAAATAACATCAATGTCTATCAACTATTATTTTGTTTACTATATTATTTTCTGCATTAATCAACTCCAGTTCTTCGTCCTCGGTATCGTATAAAAGGTAAGGAATAGAGGATGACTTTATCCCGCTTGCAATAGTCTCCCCCTTTCTGTTTAACAAATAGGTTTCTTTATCCGTTTCATTATACAAAATAATATATTCTCTGTTTCTCCCAAAGTTATAGTACGAAACCGATAAACTTTTATTGTCAAAGTAATTTTCGTAAATCAACTCTTTTTTACTATTATAAATAGAATTCTTTTCTTTACCAAGCTGCGCTATTATAAACGACCTATTCTGCCTATCGGTTTTTAGTATAAATTTATCCTTTGGGGCCGTTGGAAATTGTTCCTTTTTCAATAGCTCCCCTTTAAGATTATAAACTACAAACTCGCCTTTAATTGATAAAGAGGTAATAGTAGTTTTTTCAAAATTAACCCCTTCATCAATAAATAAAGGGCTTATACATTCTGTTTTGCCTCCAACCGGAAAACCTTCATACATTTCTCCTTTACGATTAAATGCATCAATCGTCCCATCTTCCAATTGGACAAGCAGGATATCCCTATCCCCTATACGTATATGTTTTATAGGGGCCACTACTTTCTTTGCCATTTTATTTGGTTTCCAGCCCTCTAATACCCTGCCCTTTCCATCGAACATGTATACATCGCCTTTAGTATCCGCTACAAGAATTCTATAATTTTTATCTTTATTATAATCTATTACCGAAAACTGACTCGCTTTAGCTTTGTCCGGTAATGCTATCGGAAAACCAGGCATATTTTCTGCTTTAGAAGCAGTAATTGCGTAAACAGAATCTTGTGTTGCAAATACTATATCATTTTTTCCATTCCGGTCAAGGTCTGCCAGCGCCAAATCAATTATAGGGCTACTTAAGGGACATAACCATTCCTGACTATTTTGAGAAATAAGATAAAGATTAAATAAAGAATCCTGGACTAACGTATTAATAATTCCTTTGCTTTTAAAACAATAGGGCTTATATTTAATAGTATTTGACAAAGCCATAATATCTTCTGTGCCTACATTAGCGCTATCTACTACCAGGCTTGCCTTGGCCTCTTTACATTTAAACCCAAAACGCGTGTATATTTTGTTATTTATCCAGGTATATTGAAAGCTTGCAATATCTAACTGCTTTATAAAATCAATATAAGAACAACCAGTTGGAGTAAAAGCGCTATCCAGATAAATTTTGGCCTTAGGAACGTTAATAATAGAAATGTAATTGGAAGAAGAACAATTTTCTTCCAGATAAGCGTGCATCTTTAAGGTTTTACCCCATACATTTTCGTAATCAATATCATCAATCAGGTTTTTAAATTGCTTCAAATCGCTGGCAAATACCAGGTAATTATCTATAATTCCGTAATAGGAAGTAGTAAAACCCTGAAAATAATTTCCTAATAGTAACGATGGAAATTGTTCATAATTCATCTGTCGGATATGTACGCTCTTATAGGAGCCGCTGTACAAACTATCTGCCGCTTTGTCTTTCTTAAATAAAGTAACCAGTCTGCTCGTCTGTAAAAACATTCGCTCAGGATCTACTACTTTTATAAACAGTAACTCGCCTTTCTCCTCAAGTTTTATATATGCCAGTTCATTATCAAATTCTGTCATATAATCCTTAAGGTCTATCAAATAGTTATTTTTTATATGCTCACACTTATCCAATTGTTCTTTGTGGTTTTGTTTCCAGTATTTTTCGAGCGAGTTCTGAAAATTTACTCCATCTTCAAACGACCAGTAATGAAAAACAGCAGTATTGCCCGGAACATAATTTTCTATGGTAAGCGGCTTAGCTTTTTGATTCTTAAAAAGATACAAAAAATCTTTTTTCTCAGCGGAGCTAAAACCGTTTAAGAATAGCTGGCCATCCTTTAAGTCCAGGCTTAGTTCCGAACTATCGGCAAAAGTTCCAATAAAATTACCGAAGATAGAATCTCCACAGGAAGAAGCAAGATTCAATAGTTCATGATAGTAAAGCGTAACTGTGAGGTCTGTTTTTACTGTCTTGGTTACTACCTCTGCATGAGCCTTGGGAATATTGAACCAATCCTGCATTTGGCTTACATACCTGATAAAATTTTCTATAAGAAGAGGCGAACTACTGCTAACCATATAATTCCTGAATTTCACAAAAGAAAACTGATTGCCGCCTTTCTTTAACTCATTAATCTCTATACCGTACAACGAACGTTTATCTATAGTATAAGTAGTTTCTGGAGTTTTTAATAATAAATTTTTCCAAATAGTTTTATCTAATTCTCCTGTAACAGGCACAAACAAAAGAAAATCGTAAGCGCCCTCCTCGGTAGGATAAAAAACGGCGTTTATTGCTTTATTATTTGATAAGGCTTTAAGCTGATTTTTACCTAATAGAGAATCCAAAGCCCCTAACCTATTGTTTAAATCTTTGATAAAAAGCGCCTGTTTAAAACTATTGCATTCATTATTCTTTCTGGTCTTCTCCAGTTCATTATAAAAATCGGAAGATTCTAGTTTTGCCATTGCTCCGGGAGGTACTATATCAGCAACAGAAACATCCTGGTTAAGCTCCCAAAATCTGTACCCTGCAAAAGACGCAGCAAGTACAATTACTACCACAAAAAATATAATAAAAAACCTTTTCACTTTTTACTCAATTTAATTTTACTATTCGTACCTGGCAACTATCCGTCATGGCTTCCCGCCTTATTGCCATTGTCTCTTCAAAACTTAACCCCGTGTACTCAGACTCTTCCAAAAAAACTAAAGGAGCCAAAAGAGCGGATGATTTATAGCAGGCTAAAGACGGTTGTTTATAAAGGTTGCTAAAGTTATTTAAATTTGCCGCTTTACAGAAATCATCTACTACCACAAAGCTATACCCTTCTTTTTTTAACTCTGTTAGTTCTTTCTCATCAAAAATAACCTTTACTTTTGCATTTTCAATATAAGGTAAACTATTTATACCTACTGTTACAGCTACTTTATTAATACCATTAGTATTAATATATTCGCCTACTTTGTCGTAATTGTTTTGGCAATAGTTATAAACAGATTCTTTAACTATCCAAAACTGATACAAAATAACAAAGCCAGTTATTATAAAAGTTAAATACCTTCTTTCTAGTATTCTTCTTATACATAAATAAAGGCACAGGTACAACAAAGGATATATAAACAATATTCCCCTTGGCGCTTTTGCCAGTAACGACATACCGGCTAACATACCATAGGTAATTATAAAAAAAAACTGGTAACTATTAAGTTCTTTTAGTTGTTCAAATAATTCTTTACGATAAAGAAATGGGAAAATAATTAATGTTAATACTATTAACGGGTTTTCTAAAAATATGAAATAGTCAAAATAGTAAAGCAGGTCGGAAGAAAAAACAGACACATATTCATACTCCCCTTTCTGCCTTAATAAGGTAGCGCCTATTCCTGCAATATATCTGTGCAAGGGAACACCATTCATCCACCCATACACAGAAAAAACGACTATAAATGCAAGCCCTATGCCTTTAGCAATAAGTAGAACTCTGAAAGTGAACTTTCGTTTAGTTTGTAAAAATTCAGTTACTACAAAAAGTGGAGTAAGAAGTATAGATTTGTAGTTTATCGTAAACAATATCATAAACAGGAAAACCGAAACATACAAATAAAGTTTATTTTCCCTGGTAATGCTTTCATAGTAATAATATAGCACCAGTACAACCAATAAAAGACTAAACGCATCCACTGAAAAATAGCGGGAAGAACCTACCATAAACAACGAACTTCCTATTAATAGTATAAGAGGAGCTAATTCCCATTTGGAAAGGTTAAAATACTTTGCAAATAATAATACAAAAACAACTATAGCAACGCTATTTAAGGTAAGATTGACGTATTGCAGAAAAATAAAATCCGGGTACAGTTTATAAATAAAACCGTAGAAAAGGTTAAACGAAGGGCTTACATGGTTAAAAAGCATCGAAAAATCTCCCTTAGCTATGTTCTTAGCGGCTAAAAAATTCATCACCGAATCGTAATCAAAAAAACCTGCTTCTTTTATTTTATAGGTTCTTAAAAGTATCAGAATCATAAACGCTGCTATACTAAATAAAATACCAGTCTTTTTTTTATCATTCATACGATCTTGAAATTTAAAGAAATTTATAGCTTTGAAAAAATTATGATCGCAGTTATACAAAGGGTATCTGAGGCTTCTGTAAAAATTGACGGAGAAGTTAAGGGACAAATTAAGCAAGGTTTTCTCATTTTGCTGGGAATAACCCACGACGACGCCCAGGAAGACATAGACTGGCTTTGTAAAAAAATAATCGGATTACGCATTTTTAGCGACCTGGAAAGAAAAATGAACCTCTCTCTGCAAGAAGTAAACGGAGATATATTACTTGTCAGCCAATTTACACTGCACGCCAGTACCAAAAAAGGCAATAGGCCCTCTTATATTAACGCAGCAAGGCCGCATGTGGCTATACCTTTGTATGAAAATTTTATAAAAGAAACCGAAAAAGAACTAGGGAAAGCCATACAAACCGGAGAGTTTGGGGCCGACATGAAAGTAAGCCTTATTAACGACGGCCCTGTTACTATAATAATTGACACCAAAGACCGAAAATAATGACGATAGAAGAGGCGCAAAACCAAGTTGACCAATGGATAAAGTCCAAAGGCATACGTTACTTTAACGAGCTTACCAACATGGCCATACTTACCGAAGAGGTGGGCGAAGTGGCCCGCATTATTGCCAGAAAATATGGGGAGCAGTCTTTTAAAGAATCCGACAAGGGGCATGACATGGGCGATGAGCTTGCAGACGTGCTTTTTGTATTGATATGCCTTGCCAACCAGACCAATACCGACCTTACCCAAGCGTTAAAGAACAACCTGGAAAAGAAAACTGCCAGAGACACAGAAAGACATAGGAACAACGAAAAACTGAAGTAAGAAAAAAGGATTTTATTCTGTTAAAATATTAAATCTTTAAGGGCTTTTTAGCGTTATAACTATGGTCTTTAATTATTATTTAAGTAATTTTACAAAACTGGTAAGTTTTTTTTATGACACACACATTAGACATTGAAGTTCAAAAAACAAAGCATTCAAAACTAAGCGAAACAGATTTTAGTAATCTTGAATTTGGCGCAAAATACGCCGACCACATGTTTGTGATCGACTATGCCAACAATAAATGGGAAAAGCCCAGAATCATCCCTTTCCAGAACTTTTCTATGAGTCCTGCTTCTGTAGTGCTGCACTACGGCCAAAGCATATTTGAGGGAATGAAAGCTTATCGCGACCATAAAGGAGAAATTCTTGTATTTAGGCCGCAGGCTCACCATACCCGCTTAAACACTTCTGCAAAAAGGCTTTGCATGCCCGAAATAAGCGAAGAGATCTTTATGGAAGGTCTTACCGAACTTCTTAAAGTAGATCACGACTGGGTAACCAGTAAAGATGGCTGTTCACTATACATACGCCCTCTTTTTTATGCGACTGACGAGTTTATAGGGGTTCACCCGTCTAATACCTATCGTTTTATTATATTTACCTCACCGGTTTCCGGTTATTATAAAGGCAGCGTTAAAGTTAAAATAGAAACCGAATACGTAAGAGCTGCAGAGGGAGGAATAGGTTTCGCTAAATCTGGCGGCAACTATGCCTCTTCTTTATATCCTGCCAAGCTTGCCGCAGAACAAGGCTATAATCAATTGTTATGGACAGATGGCAAAGAGCATAAATATTTTGAAGAATCCGGAACAATGAACATCATGTTCCAGATTAACGATACGCTTATTACCCCTCCTTTAAGCACCTCTATACTTGCAGGCGTTACTAGGGATTCTATAATAAAACTTGCCAAAGAATGGGGAGTGAAAGTAGAAGAACGAAGGGTAAGCATTGATGAAGTAATAACAGCGCTGGAAAATGGAACCTTACAGGACGCTTTTGGAACCGGAACTGCCGCTACCATCACCCATATTTCTGTAATAAACTACAAAGGGACTGATTACGAATTGCCTTCTACGGCTAAAAGAGATTTATCAAACAAACTGGGCAAAGCCCTTAGCGACATAAAGCTGGGCCATGCTGCTGATAAATACGGCTGGGTATATAAAATAAATGCTTAGGCTTATCGCCTAAGCATTATCATTCTTTATTACATACTCGTAGTCGAACTCCATTGCTACCAGCACATCGTCTTTAAGCATAGGAATAACAGGGTAAATATCCGGTTGCAGGCAAAACTCTATATCCTTATGGATATTAAGTTTATTTAATCGTTTTACGTGAGAAGATTTAGCTACAAAACCAGCAATATCATCTTTGGCAACGTTATACAAACTCTGGGCAATAAGCGTAGCGTCCTCTTCAAAAGTAAATTCATCTTTTACCGCATCTACTAAGGCTCCGGCAAACAATGTGTCTTCAATATTCATTTTACCCTTCCAGCCTGCGCATAAAATAATAACGTCGTTAGGCTGGTTAATAAGGTAATTTGCTACCACGCTTTGATTAAGAAACGAGCCTACTATTACCTGAGCCGCTTTTTTAGATTTTGTAATAGCCAGCGTTCCGTTGGTAGTAGTAACGGCTATTGTTTTCCCCTTTAACGATTTATCCATGTAACTAAACGGAGAGTTTCCAAGGTCAAATCCGTCTGCCATTTTGCCGTCTCGTTCCGCCGCCGCTAAAAATCCTT
>Ga0302315_10001239_pt1 | contig 26430 bp, 23 predicted proteins | sample III_Palsa_N3_1_FD_200532 | JGI IMG/M metagenome (GOLD analysis project Ga0302315, IMG submission 200532) | Peat permafrost microbial communities from Stordalen Mire near Abisko, Sweden - III_Palsa_N3_1 | ecosystem: Environmental > Terrestrial > Soil > Palsa > Peat permafrost | place: Sweden...
TTAAGCTGCTTCACCATGTAATTCACTTCTTTAGCAATTCGGAGAAACTCGCCTTTAAGCGCATGGCCGCTAATTTCCATTGGCATTTCCTCAGAAAGATTTCCCTTTGCCACGGAACTAATTACATGTGCAATCTCTACTGTTGGGTTTACAAGGTCAGAAATTAGGGTATTTAGAGATTCTATGCCGCTTGCCCAGGAACCTTTGCCATTAGGCAACGGGATGCGTTCTGTAAGTTTACCTTGTTTACCAATCAGTTTTTCTGCCTTGGTAAATTCCTGCATCATCTTCTCATTCAATTCTATGATCTCATTTAGAGTATCGCAGATTTTTCCATTCATCCCCGTTTGGTCTATGGGCATTCTGGTTGAGAAATTTCCATTTCTTACCTCACGTAATACGTTTAATAACTCACTGGAAATTATTGCATTAGTGTCTACTCCGTTATCATGACCATTGCCATTAACAAGGATTTTTTTTGCAGGTATTTTAACTTTTTCAGCTTTCATGTAAAAGTTTACTTAAAGAGTTTTGAAATGCTTATGAATAGGGAGCAAAAAATTAGCCTTATTATTTGTGCTTACTCCCTAAATTCTTACTATGCCAATTTAGAAATTTTGTTAAAATTCTCCATTTCTTTATCCGATAAAATGCTTTATTTATCAAGAATTTTATAATAGCTATACAATAAATTTTGATAGCGTTTTAGCATATTTATTAAATAACTTGCTGTTATTTAGATAAATAATGTTAAAAACTCAATATTTTTTATATCTTAACATTAAATACCCGCAAAATGAAAATTTTGAATATTTTAATGTCAATATCTTACATATTAATTCAAACTTTAGGAAGGGTATTGATATTAGGAAAAAAACCTGAAAGATTGCAAGGCAAGAATTAAGGTATTTATAACTTTTTGGGATAAAGATTTAATTAGGGCTATAGTTCCACCTGCTGCAAATACATGGTTTTAATGAAAACAAAAAAGCCCTTCGATAACTCAAAGGGCTTTTTTTAATACTTTTTTGCGGAATGGACGGGACTCGAACCCGCGACCTCCTGCGTGACAGGCAGGCATTCTAACCAGCTGAACTACCACTCCGTTTAAAGTTGTGCAAAAGTACATCTTCAAACTTTATTATCCAAAAGTGTTCTTTCTTTTTATTTAAAAACCATTTTTGAGCCTGCTTTGTTTAACCTTAGTGTTTAAATTATAAAACAACTGTATATTTTCTTAAATTTGCCAACAGTTACTAAGCAAAAGATATGTATTTAGATTTTGAAAAACCTATTGCCGACCTGGAAGCCAAATTGATAGATATGAAGCAACTTGCCGAAGAGAACAATGTGGATGTAGAGGAAACGGTAAAATCGTTGGAAGTAAAAATAAAAGAGCTTAAGAAAGAGACCTACCAGAACCTAACAAGATGGCAGCGTGTGCAAATATCTCGCCACCCCGAACGCCCTTACACGCTGGATTATATATACGACATCACCGAAAAGTTTATTGAGCTACACGGCGACCGTAACGTAAAGGACGATAAGGCAATGGTAGGCGGTATAGGCGAGATAGGTGGGCAATCTGTAATGTTGATAGGCCAGCAAAAAGGCAGGAACACTAAACAGCGCCAAATGCGTAATTTTGGTATGGCAAACCCCGAAGGCTACCGTAAAGCGCTAAGGTTGATGAAATTGGCTGAGAAGTTTAATGTTCCTATTATTACGTTTATTGATACTCCTGGCGCTTTTCCAGGGATGGAGGCCGAAGAACGTGGGCAGGGAGAGGCCATAGCCCGCAACCTGAAAGAGATGTTTATGCTTAAAGTGCCTGTTATCTGTATTGTAATAGGAGAGGGCGCTTCGGGCGGGGCATTAGGCATAGGCATTGGCGACAGGGTGTTTATGTTGGAAAACACTTGGTATTCAGTGATCTCTCCGGAATCATGCTCATCTATTTTGTGGAGAAGCTGGGACTATAAAGAGCAGGCTGCCGAGGCATTAAAGCTTACCGCCCAGGATATGCTTAAGTTTAAGCTGATTGACGATATTATTAAAGAACCTCTTGGCGGCGCACATACCGACCCTGCAGCCATGTCTAAGAAATTAAAGAAAGTAATCCTGGAAACAATAAAAGAACTCAATGCCCTACCTGACTTGGAAAGGATTAACCAACGGATAGATAAATTTAGCGCGATGGGTGTTTTTGTGGAGTAGCGGATGAAACTACACGTAATTAACACCGGATTTTTTAAATTGGATGGGGGGGCCATGTTTGGCGTAGTTCCTAAAACCATTTGGCAAAAACTAAACCCGGCTGACGAAAACAACATGAGTAATTGGGCGATGCGCTGCCTGCTGGTGCAGGATGGGCATAAACTCATACTGATCGACACTGGTATTGGAAACAAGCAGGACGAGCGTTTTTTTAGCCACTACTATTTGCATGGGGACGATACCCTGGAGAAATCCATACAAAAGGCTGGCTTTAGTGTAGAAGACATTACCGATGTTATACACACCCACCTGCACTTCGACCATTGCGGGGGCGCCATACGCTATAATGAGGACAGAACTCAGCTAGCCCCTGCCTTCCCTAACGCTACGTACTGGTCTAACAAAGAACACTGGGAAAGCGCCACGAAGCCTAATGTGCGGGAGAGAGCCAGCTTCCTAAAGGAGAATATCCTTCCTATGCAGGAGAGCGGCAAACTGAAGTTTATTGATAAACGATCTCCTTTTGCTAATATAGAACTCCTGGTTGTGGATGGGCATACGGAGCATCAAATGATTCCGTTTATAAAGTATAAGAACAAGACCATCGTTTTTGCAGCAGACCTTTTACCATCAGTTGGGCATATTCCACTGCCTTACATTATGGCTTACGACACTAGGCCGCTAATTACTATGCAAGAAAAGGCAGATTTTTTAAACAGGGCGGCGGATGAAAAGTTAATACTGTTCCTGGAACACGACCCGGTGAATGAGTGTTGTACAGTGGCTAGAACCGAACGGGGCATACGGCTCGATAAAACATTTCCGCTTTCAGAAGTTTTGGTATGAAGATAGGTTTAGTATTATCAGGCGGAGGGGCAAGGGGCGTGGCGCATTTGGGCGCCATACAGGCCCTGTTAGAGCGGGGCATTAAACCTAAATTGATATCCGGCGTTAGCTCCGGGGCAATTGTAGGGGCTTTATATGCCTCCGGTATGCAGCCCAGGGAAATACTGGATACTCTTATAAAGGCCCGCGTATTCCGCTACATAAGGCCCGCGTGGAGCCAAGTGGGCTTCTTTAATATAGAACGGCTTATTACCATCTACAAGCTTCACCTACCGGTAAGCACATTCGAAGATCTTCAAATTCCTTTAACCATATCCGCTTCCGACCTTAAAGAGGGGGTAAGCGTTTATTTCTCTAAGGGAGACCTCATCCACCCTATATTGGCTTCCAGTTGCGTTCCCGTAATATTTAAACCTATGGAATTTAACGACGCTATGCTGGTGGATGGCGGCGTGCTGAATAACCTGCCGGTAGAGCCTCTTATAGCGCATTGCGATTTTATAATAGGGGTGCATGCAAACCCTCCGCATGTAGATTTTAAGATAAAGTCATTCAAGAGTATGCTGGAGCGCACCTTTCACCTGGCCATACAAAACAACGTACGGGAACGGATTAAATACTGCGACTTGTTTATTGAACCGCCAATGCTTAAAAATTACGGCCTGTTCGAAATTTCCAAAGCGGAAGAAATTTATAAAATAGGCTACGAATATACTTGTAAAGTACTTACAGATTCCGAAGACTTATTGTTGAGGCGTAACCTGATTTAGTTATCCTATAAAGATAATGCCTTTGTTAACGTTTTGTTTAAACTATCAATCGTTTACTATTAACTATATAGCTATATGGAAAAAATATATACCGCGGTAGTAACCGCAACAGGCGGACGCAACGGACATGTGCAATCTGCCGATAAGTTAGTTAACTTTGATTTCAGCTACCCCAAAGCGCTGGGCGGCGCCAACGACAATTACCTTAATCCTGAGTTACTTTTTGCCGCCGGATTTTCATCCTGTTTCGATAGCGCGCTAAACCGTATCATTAGCCAGGAAAAGATTACTACCGGGACAACCGTTGTTACGGCCCACGTGAGCCTGGGAAAATTGGACGAATACAGGTATGGCCTTGGCGTTGACCTGGAAATAGAAGTGCCTGGCGTAGACCATGCAAAAGCGGTGGAACTGGCGCAAAAGGCCCATGCCATTTGCCCTTACTCCAATGCCACCAGGGGTAATATTGAAGTAAATTTGATTGTGAAATAGTAGCATTATAGATATATGGAAATTAAAGTGATTATTACCGGGGCTACCGGCATGGTAGGCGAGGGGGTACTGCTGGAGTGTCTTTGCAACCCTGTTGTAAAACAGATTTTGGTAATTAACCGTAAGCCGGGCGGAATATCGCACCCCAAGCTGCGCGAGGTTATCCATGCCGATTTTTTTAACCTGGCGCCCATAGAACAACAACTTGTTGGTTACAACGCCTGTTTTTTTTGCCTGGGTATATCCTCTGTAGGCATTAGCAAAGAGGAATACAAACGCGTTACCTACGACCTTACGCTGAATGTGGGGCAAGTATTGGCGAAGCTGAACCCTGATATGGCCTTTTGTTATGTAACGGGCGCAGGCACTGATAGTAGCGAGCAGGGAAGCGTTGCCTGGGCGCGCGTAAAAGGGGCCACCGAAAATGCGTTGATGAGATTGTTTAAGCATGCCTATATGTTCCGCCCTGGTTTTATGAAAGCCACGCCGGGCCAGAAAAATATAAAAAGCTTTTATACCTATTTGGCCTGGATGTACCCCCTTGGCAGAAAGATTTACCCTGCGGGATTTTGCACCTTGCAGGAAGTGGCAAAGGCTATGATTAATATAGTCAACAAAAAATATCCTTCGCAGGTGGTGGAAGTGAAAGATATTGTTAAACTGGCGAAAGTCTAAACTACTATAAGTTAGGCTATTGGTTGCGCTGTGCGGTACTACTGCAGTTACTGTCATGGTATGGGTTTTCTTATTCGTACCTGCAATTTACTAATAGGCCCGCAAAGGCAAGGGGTTTTGTGCTACATCTAAAATTACTATTTACTACAAAATATTACATTGTTAAAAAATTGCTCTCTGTTATCGCCTGATAATTTTCCTGTTATTCTCTGATAATTTCTCTGATAGTTTTTGGGGTCATGTAAGGTTTTTCCGTTTTTCAACTTGTGCCAATTGGCACAGGAAGGGCTGTCCCGTCGTTGAAGTGAGAAATAAAATATACTATTTAAAATTGGAATATGCAAGTTTGGCGGCTCTTTATTTTTTTAAAAAAGGTAGCACAAAAGTGCAAAGGTTAAAAAAGAAAGTTTAAAGAAAATATTGATTGTCTCGGTTCGTGTCTCACGAACCGAAAGCTCGTTGGTGAGACACCAACGAGGGCAATAAAGGGGATGTGGGGGATGATTTTCTTCACGCCTCTGAAACCTAAATCTCAAGACACTATCTGGTCAAAAAAAATGAAATCTAATTTTAGATATTACCAGATAATACATATATTAGTATGAACAAAAAAAGAATATTATGGGACTTACTATACTCGGAATAATTCATACGGCAATAAGTTTGGTTGCGCTTGCAAGCGGGGCGCTGGCTTTAATTCGCGACGGCAAAATATCCTGGGCGACCGGGGGTGGAAAGACTTATGTTATCACCACTGCCCTTACGTGTTTAACGGCTTTTGGCATATACCAGCATGGCGGTTTTGGGCCGGGGCATGTATTGGCTATTATTACCTTAGTAGTACTTACGCTGGCGCTGGTAGCAGGAATGAACAGCAAGCCCTTTGGCGGCTTATCGCCGTATATTGAAACAGTGGGTTACTCAGCGACATTCTTTTTTCATTTGATTCCCGGCTTAACCGAAGCAAGCACGAGGTTACCCGCAGACGCGCCTTTGGCTTCTGGCCCAGGCGACCCGAACTTAAAACTGGCCCTGGGAATAACTTTTTTACTATTTGTTGTTGGCGCTACCTGGCAGGTGTTGAACTTACGAGCCGGAAGTAAGAAAAGAGACTAGGCTACCTTGACCCAGACAGACGCTGTATGAGTTTTACCATTATATTTGTTTCAGTAGTTGTTCTAAATATACTTTGGTATAGATTAAAATATATACTCAAAAACAATGGTTATGAAGTAAGTATTTGGAATCATTTTAGCGATATTTCAAACGCACTTGATTTGGCTTTAACAAATACCGCCAGTCGCAAAATAAGAAAAGAAGCTTTTATCTTGTTTAGTGTATTGATTATTGGCAGTATCGTATTTGTATGCACATTTTTCTTTGGTATTGTAGAATCTCCAGATGAATGGCGTTGTAAAAGCTATAATGAATACCTGGCTCATCAAACAAATGGAAGGGTTATAGATAAGTTCATTGATAAAGAGAACCATAGTTTTAAAACTCTAATTATCAAAAATAATAATACTGAAGATGCAGAAACAGAAATACCTTTGTGGATCAATGATTTTTATGAAAAAACAGAAATAGGAGATACAGTAATCAAACAAAATAATTCGGCCTATGTTTTAATAAAGAATATGCATAAATCAATAGTATTAGCAGATACTAATAGCCCTTGCAAAGATAAATAGTAATTCCCCGCAGTCGCTCGCGTCATCGCGAGTGACTTATTAATGTCCGCTTTCAGTGGAACTGCTACCAGACATCGCATACAATCACTCGCCTGGAGTCTCAAGTTGCTAAAAGAGTTAATCATAATCTACACCACCTTCAACAAATAGTAATCTTTTTTACCTTTTTGCACCAGCAGGTACTTTTTTTGCAGCAGTTCAAAGTCCGGCTTTTGGTCTGCTGTAGCCAGTTTGTTTTTGTTAACGCTTACGCCCCCGGCGGTTATCATTTTGCGGGCCTCGCCTTTAGAAGGAAATATTTTTGTATTTGCCAAAAGGTCGGTAATGGTAGGCGTTCCCTCGTACTCGCTTTTGCTTATTTCAACCTGGGGTACGCCTTCTAAAACCGAAAAGAATATTTTTCCGTTCAGCGCTCTTAAATCTTCCGTAGTAGATTTTCCAAATAGTATTTCAGAGGCTTTTACGGCGGTATTATAATCTTCTTCGGAATGCACTCTAATGGTAATGTCTTTGGCCAATGCCTTTTGCAGTGTGCGTAAATGCGGGGCCTCGGCGTGTTCTTTTTCCAGCGCTAGTACTTCGTCCTGGGTAAGCAGGGTGAATATGCGTATAAACTTAGCGGCGTCCTCGTCCGAGCAGTTTAGCCAAAACTGGTAAAACTTGTAGGGAGAGGTTAGTTCTGCATCCAGCCATACGTTACCGCCTTCCGATTTTCCAAACTTCGTTCCATCCGCCTTGGTAATTAGCGGGCAGGTAAGGGCAAAGGCTTCGCCGCCGTCCATACGGCGCACCAGTTCTGTTCCGGCGGTTATGTTTCCCCATTGGTCGGAGCCGCCCATTTGCAGCAGGCATTTTTTGTGTTTGTACAAATGGTAGTAGTCATAACCCTGTAGCAACTGGTAAGAGAATTCTGTAAAGGAAATACCTGTTTCCATGCGCTTCTTTACAGAGTCCTTCGCCATCATGTAGTTTACGGTAAGGTGCTTGCCAACATCACGCAAAAAAGAGATAAAGCCAAATTCCTTAAACCAATCGTAGTTGTTTACAATCTCTGCCGATGTGGCCCCGCTGTTAAAGTCCAAAAACTTCTCCAGTTGTTTTTTTATGCAGTCCTGGTTGTGTTTCAGGGTTTCTTCTGATAGTAATTTCCGCTCTTCGGACTTGCCCGATGGGTCGCCGATCATCCCAGTGGCTCCGCCAACTAAGGCGATGGGTTTATGCCCCGCTTTCTGCAAATGCACCAGCAGCATTATGGTAACCAGGTTGCCAATGGTAAGCGATGACGCCGTAGGGTCGAAGCCCACATAACCGGCGGTGATTTCTTTTTTTAACTGCTCTTCTGTGCCGGGCATAATATCGTGTATCATGCCTCTCCATTTCAGTTCTGTAACAAAATTTTGCATTAAAATTTTTACTTCATTTATGTTGATCGGAAGGCAAATATATGGTATTTTAGGGAAATGGCTGCAAGTCCCGAAAGCGTAATTAAAGACCTACAAAACAGGAAGTATGCTCCTGTCTATTTTCTGCAAGGGGAGGAACCTTATTATATAGACCTCATATCCGACAACATCGAGAAAAACTGTTTAAGCGAATCCGAAAAAGGCTTTAACCAGACTGTTCTTTATGGCAAGGATGCGAACATGAATACCATATTGCTAAATGCCAAGCGCTTCCCCATGATGTCGGAACGGCAGGTGGTGATTGTAAAAGAAGCGCAGGAAATAAGCGACCTTGGGAAAGAGGCGGGGGATAAACAACTGGAAGCGTACATACAAAATCCGTTGCCTTCTACGGTGCTGGTTTTCGCTCATAAATATAAGAGCCTGGATGGAAGAAAAGGCCTGGCTAAAACGGTGGATAAGTTTGCGATTTTGGTAAACTCCAAAAAAATGTACGACAACCAGTTGCCCGACTGGGTGGTGGGTTATTTAACCAGCAAGAATCATAAGGTGAGCCCGAAGGCTGCCGTGATGATTGCTGATTACATTGGCAATAACCTGAGCCGAATAGCGAACGAAATGGATAAGCTGTTGATTAATTTAAAGCCCGGCGAGGAAGTGAACGAAGACCTGGTGGAAAAGCATGTGGGCATAAGCAAAGAATACAATGTATTTGAGTTGCAAAAGGCGCTAATCATGAAGGATGTATTAAAGGCCAACCGCATTGTAAATTACTTCGACGCCAACCCAAAGAATAACCCGCTTATACCTATAGTTACAGTATTGTTTAATTTCTTTTCTAAATTGCTGCTGCTGCATGGAACCGAAAATAAATCGGAAGACAACGTTGTTAAAATCCTGGGGATAAATAAATTTTTTTTGAAGGACTATACAACCGCCGCCAGAGCTTATTCTGTGCATAAGGCGGTTAATATCATTCATTCCATCCGTAAGGCGGATATGGCTTCAAAAGGCATTGATAGTGTGAGCAGTACAGAGGGGCAGATTTTGAAAGAACTCGTTTTTGCTATACTTCATTAGGAAATCAATTAGTTGTATTGATATACTATTAACGCAGTGTTAATAAATCAGTGTATAAATCAGGGGATAAGAATAACCTTCTCTTGAATAAAAGAAAGTAGGGCTTTGTTAAATTTGATTATGGATTCAGGGAAGTCATCACTAAAAAAACCGGCATTTAAACCGCGAACATACGAAAACTCATTAGGACTAGGAAAACTACCGCCCCAGGCCTTAGAGATAGAAGAAGCTGTGCTGGGAGCGTTAATGATTGAAAGAGATGCGTTAACTATAGTTATAGATATACTTAAGCCTGAAAGCTTTTATAAAGAAGCTCATAAGTATATTTATAAAGCCATTGTAGAGCTTTTTGATAAGTCGGAGCCGGTGGATATTCTTACCGTTGCCAACCAGCTTCGCTCTAATGCAGAACTTGAAATATCAGGCGGCCCGCATTACATAGCCGAGCTTACTACCCGTGTAAACTCCGCGGCCAATATTGAATACCACGCTCGTATAATTTCCGAACAGGCTATTAAGCGGGAGTTGATTAGTATTTCATCTGAAATACAACGGGAGGCTTTTGAGGACACAACCGATGTATTTGACCTGCTGGATAAAACAGAGCAGTCCTTATTTCAGGTATCCGAAACCAATATAAGGAAGAACTATGCCGAGATGAGGTCTATTTTGCGCGAGGCCCTTACCGAATTACAGGCCAAGAAAGACCATGAAAATAAGCTTACCGGTGTTCCCAGCGGCTTTACAAAACTTGACCGCGTTACATCTGGATGGCAAAAGAGCGATCTTATTATTATAGCGGCAAGGCCGGGTATGGGTAAAACGGCCTTTGTAGTGAGCGCTATGCGTAATGCTGCCATTGATTTTAAAATGCCTGTTGCCATATTCTCGCTCGAAATGTCTGCCATACAGTTGGTAAATCGTTTAATTTCCGCCGAGGCAGAGTTGGATGGGGAAAAGATACGCAGGGGAAACCTGGAAGATTATGAATGGGCGCAGTTGCACCATAAAATTTCTCCGCTTTCTAAAGCGCCTATCTTTATTGACGATACACCGGGCTTATCAATCCGCGAATTAAGAACTAAGTGCAGGAGGCTCAAATCAAAAAATGACATACAACTTATTATAGTGGACTACCTTCAGCTTATGACGGGGGAAGGCAATAACAAGGGATTTGGCGGAAATCGCGAGCAGGAGATAGCCTCTATTTCCAGGGCGTTAAAGCACATTGCCAAAGAACTGAATGTGCCTGTTATTGCCTTGTCTCAGTTAAGCAGGGCTGTAGAGGTAAGGGGTGGAGATAAGCGCCCTCAACTATCAGACTTAAGAGAGTCCGGTTCCATAGAACAGGATGCAGACATGGTTATGTTTTTATATAGGCCGGAGTATTATAAGTTAGATCAGTACGAAGACGGCACTCCAACTGCCGGGGTTGGTGAAGTAATTATTGCTAAACACAGAAATGGTAGTTTAGAAGATGTGAAATTAAAATTTATTGGCAGATTCACCAAGTTTGCAGACCTGGAACACGACGCTTTCCAGGATAACGATTCTGATTTTGCCCCTAAAACATTTAGCAGCAGAATGAATGACTTTGGTAAGCCAAAAGGTCTGGAGAATGACGATATAGTACCTTTCTAAAATAAATTTTAAAGCAGATTTTTTTATCGTATATTTGCGGCTCGTTTTAAGTCTTCGTAGCTCAGCCGGTAGAGCAACTGACTCTTAATCAGTGGGTCCGGAGTTCGATCCTCCGCGGGGACACAAAACCCTCATTTTTAACAAAATTTGAGGGTTTTTTTATGAGTTGTGGTGACTTTTATAACAAATTTTCATGCTTTTATGAAAGCAAATTTCTTCTGGTATCTATAACTCGAATAACAACCAGAATTATCCTTTCTTAATTCAATAAAATCCTCTTCTAAAATAATTACAAATTTTACCCTGATTGTTGAAAATCAGAGATAAAATAATAAATTTATCGATAGAAGCGCTATTGTTAATAGTCTTTAAAAGACTATTCATCCAATAAGGTATCTAATTTCAGTTTAATCAATGCCTTAAGGCGCTGATAGTAGTAAAGAAAAGGTTTTAAAGTTTTTTTACCTAATGATAGCTCTTCGGTTTTTAAAGCATAATGATAGAAAATAATCATAACAAAGATGAAGTGGTAAGCGCAGAAATAATCGACTTACTGCAGACTATATATGAAAAATACGGGTTTGATTTCCGCGCCTATAGTTATGCACATATAAAGCGCAGAATAACCAACCGGCTTGCTCTTTCGGGAATCTCTACTATTTCCGACCTCAAATCCGAGCTACTTTCTTCCATTACTTTTGCCGCCCTGTTTTTAAAAGACTTGTCTATTACCGTTACAGAAATGTACCGCGACCCTGAGTTTTACAAGGCGTTAAGAGAAGAAGTAATTCCCCGCCTTAAAACGTATTCGTTTTTTAAAATATGGCATGCAGGCTGTTCCACGGGCCAGGAGGTGTATTCCATGGCAATTCTGCTGCAGGAAGAAGGACTGTATGAACGGGCTATGATCTACGCCACCGATTTTAACCAGGATGTGTTGAACCAGGCTGAAGAAGGTATATATGCCGATGATAATATTAAAGAATACACGCGTAACCATCAGCAGTCTGGCGGCCAATCTTCTTTAAGCGACTATTATACTTCTCAGTATGGCAGAGTGATAATGAATAAATCGTTAAAGAAAAATATTGTATGGGCAAATCATAACCTGGTTACAGACGGAATATTTGCCGAGGTTAACCTGATTATGTGCAGGAACGTGATGATTTATTTTAACAAAGACTTGCAGAACAGGGTGCATACGCTGTTCCACGATAGCCTTACCAAAGGCGGCTTTCTTTGCCTTGGGTCAAAAGAGTCGTTAAAATTTACTTCTGTTTCTGATAAATTTATAGAGGCGGACAGAAAAAACAGGATATTTATAAAGAAATACTAGTGATAGAAACTAATAGTACAGTCGTTAGTAAAGCAATTGTTATAGGGGCTTCAGCCGGAGGGCTAAAGGCTTTAACCGCTATATTACAAGTTTTGCCAGCCGATTATAAATTTCCAATCATCATTGTACAGCACCTTAGCCCTCTGTCCACTGATTTCTGGATAAAAAATTTAAACGCCCTGTGCCAACTGGAAGTAAGAGAAGCTGAAGCGAACGAAGCCATACACAAAGGCATAGTTTACATAGCGCCTCCTAACTACCACCTTCTAATAGAAGAAGATAAGACATTTTCTTTATCAGGGGACGATAAAGTAAATTTATCCAGGCCGTCCATTGACGTATTATTTGAAACCGCCTCTGATGCATTTAAAGAAAACCTAATAGGAATAATACTTACAGGGGCTAGTAAAGACGGGGCGGCTGGCATAAAAAAAATAAAAGAAAAAGGCGGCATTACTATTGCTCAGGATCCGGAGACTGCCGAACACCGGTTTATGCCCGAGGCCGCAATTATGGCCTCTACAGTAGATTACATATTACCATTAGAAGGCATCGGCGAGCTATTGATAAATTTATTTTAACAGACTAATAATTGTAACTAAAAACTAATACATATAACTACTATGGCGCTATTAGACTTTAATAAAATTGACCTTAACAGAAAGATCAGAATAGGTTTGGGCTTTTCGCTGCTCATACTAACCTTATCTTCTATTATATCTTTTTATAGTATTATAAAACTTATCGAGCAATCCAAAATGGTTGACCATACCAACGAGGTAATGATTAACCTGGAAAACATCATTTCCCTGATGAAGGACGCCGAGACCGGACAACGGGGATTTCTGTTCACCAAAAAAGAACGGTTTCTGGATCCGTACTACGGAACGGAAAAAAAGGTCTGGGCAATATATAATAAAACGAAACAACTTACTTCTGATAATCCTGTTCAACAACAAACCCTTGATGATTTAAAACCTTTAATCAATAAAGTCTTTAGCATACTACTAAAAGGCATTAATGAGAGAACGGCCACTTTTGAAGAAATGCTGGAAGGGAAAAACACCATGGATAAATGCCGGGTTCTAATAATAAAAATGCAAAACGAGGAACAACGGCTATTGAAAATAAGAAGCGAAGAGGCCAACCGCTATGCCGCCACTTCGCCTTACATCATTGCCATCTCCTCTGTGTTTGCTCTTTTGGTTTCTCTTTTCTCTTTTTACTTCATATCCAGAGATATTGACACTAAGGCCAAAACACAGGAAGAGTTGACAAGACTAAATAGCGAGTTGGAGAAAAATAATGAAGAGATAAACAAGAGCAGAAACGAACTGAACAAACACAATTACCTGCTTAATGGCAGCGCCAAGTTAAACGATCTTTTGCGGGGAGAAAAAGACCTTACAAAATCTGGCGAGAAAATATTAGGCCACCTAAGCGAGTTTATGAAAGCGCAGGCGGGAATTTTTTATATTGTTGGTGACGACCGAAAATTTAAGTTAACAAATTGCTATGCCTGCGAAGCCGACCGGTCCATACAAAGCTCATTTAGTTTTGGAGAAGGACTTTTAGGGCAAAGCGCTTTGGAGCGGAAAATTGTTTTGCTCGATAACATTCCTGCTAATAGTATTAAAATTAACTCCGGCCTTACTTCTATAGAACCTGTTAATATCCTGATAGTTCCGTTTTACCATAACGAGCTTACCGTAGCGGTAATAGAACTGATAAACAAAGATAAATTTGAGGCGCTGGATTTGGAATTTATAAGGACAATAGGAAACAGTATTTCTATATTTATTAACGCCATAAAAGCGGAGATTAAAACTGCAGAACTGCTTATGGAGACCCAGAGCCAGTCGGAAGAATTGCAAGTGCAGCAGGAAGAACTTAAACAAATAAATGAAGAACTGGAAGAACAAGCCCAAAACCTGAAGCAGCAGCAGGAGGAGCTACAGGTGGCTAATGAAGAGATGGAACATCAGACCAGGAATATTGAGTTAAAGAACAAAGAACTTCAGGCGGCAAATATAGAAGTAGAACGTAAAACCAAGGACTTGGAGATGAGTAGTAAATACAAATCCGAATTCCTGGCAAATATGTCTCACGAGCTTCGCACACCTCTTAATAGTTTACTAATACTATCCAAAGACCTGGCCGATAATAAGAAAAAGAACCTGGAAGAGTTTCAGGTAGAAAGCGCCCATATTATTTATAATAGCGGGCAGGATTTGCTGCAATTGATAAATGAAGTGTTGGACCTTTCTAAAATTGAGGCTGGTAAAATGGAGCTTAATATTCAGAAAGTAGATTTGAAGGAATTTGCCGACCATATTAACCGGAATTTTAAACACATTGCAGAAAAGAAGAACCTTAAATTTATTATATCAGTAGAAAGAGATGTTCCTCCATTTATACATACGGACAGGCAACGGTTGGATCAGATTATCCGAAACCTCATTTCAAACGCAGTTAAGTTTACCCAGGAAGGGAGCATAACAGTTACTATCAGAAAAAGCGCTGCAAATATAGTTTCTATAGATGTTACAGACACAGGCATTGGTATTTCGGAAGAAAAACACGCGCTTATATTTGAGGCTTTTCAGCAGGCAGAGGGGGGGACTGCCCGTAAATATGGAGGTACCGGCCTGGGATTGTCCATATCCAGAGAACTATCAAAACTAATAGGCGGTAAAATTTCTCTGCATAGCAAACCTAACGAAGGCTCAACGTTCACTTTATCCGTTCCGTTTGTCATTACTTCGTCAGAATCATCCGATAGTAGTCTTGCTAGTTATAACGAACAAACAGCGCCGGAAATAATAAGAGCCTACAAAGAACCTGCCACCAGACAGGTTATTGGCGACGACAGAGACGATATACAGAAAGATGAGCGTAACATACTTATTATAGAAGACGATGAGAAATTTGCCAAAATATTATTAGACCAGGCGCACAGCAGAAATTTTAAAGTTATACATGCGTCTACAGGAGAAGAAGGACTGTCTTTGGCGCAACGATATTTGCCTAACGCCATTATTTTGGACCTGGCATTGCCGGGCATTGATGGAAAAACTGTGTTGGCAGAATTAAAAACTAATCCGCTATTAAGGCATATTCCTGTGCATATTATGTCTGCCACAGAAAGAACGCTGGAAACCATTAAAGAAGGAGCTGTAGAATACCTAAGGAAACCTATAGACCGCGCGCAGATGGAGGAAGCTTTTTTAAGGATAGAGAATTTTATAAACCGGAAAATGAAGAATCTTCTGATAGTAGAAGACGATGCAAACTCAAGAAGATCGATAAAGTTATTGATTGGAAACGGAGATGTGAAATGCCTGGAAGCCGAGACCGGAAAACAGGCGCTGGAAATACTACAGGAAACTATTATTGACTGTGTAGTTTTAGATTTGGGGCTGCCGGATATGTCTGGTTTTGAACTGATAAAAAAACTTGAACAGAGAAATGGCGCTAAAGTTCCACCAATTATTATTTATACCGGAAAGGACTTAACGAAGGCAGAAAATGATGAACTTCACAACTTTGCAGAAACAATTATTATTAAAGGCATAAAATCCGAAGAACGATTATTGGATGAGACAGCGCTGTTTTTACACCGAACAATAGAAAACCTTCCCGAATCTAAAAAACAAATTATTACAGAACTGTATAACAACGAAGCCATTTTCCAAAATAAGAAGGTTTTACTAGTAGACGACGATATGAGAAATATTTTTGCATTGTCCAAAGTATTAAAAGAAGCCGGAATGGAAATTATAAAGGCGGAAAACGGAGTTATAGCGCTGGAAGCGCTGAATCTGCACCCGAAAATAGATATTGTTCTTATGGACATTATGATGCCGGAAATGGATGGCTACGAAGCTATGCGAAGAATACGGCTTCAGGACAAATTCAAAGATCTTCCTATTTTGGCGCTAACAGCTAAGGCTATGAAGGAAGATAGAATGAAGTGCATACAGGCCGGAGCAAATGATTATATAAGTAAGCCTGTTGAAGTAGACCGTTTGCTTTCCCTTATGCGTATCTGGATAAGAAAATAATTTATACCATTAGTAAATTACTATTGATTTATGAAAAGTAAACCTAAAATATTGATGGTAGACGACAGGGTGGAAAATTTGATTGCCCTGGAAACAGTTCTAAAATACATGGATGTTGAACTGGTAAAGGCTACCAACGGAAATGAAGCGTTAAGGCAAACGCTTCATCATAATTTTGCCCTGGCGTTAATAGATATACAAATGCCCGAAATGGATGGCTATGAATTGGCGGAAATACTACGCGAAGAAGAGAAAACAGCCAACCTGCCATTCATATTTATTTCGGGAGTGTTTACAGATAACCTAAATATTTTTAAAGGGTATGATAAAGGAGCGTTTAGTTTTATTACTAAACCCTTCCAACCCGAAATTTTGCTTAATAAGGTAAAACTATTTGTAGATATATACCAACACGAGTGGGCGCTGAAAAGATTGAATGACGATCTTGCCGAAAAAAATTCAGAACTCAGCGATTTAAATAAAGAGCTTGAAGCCTTTACCTATTCCGTATCTCATGACCTAAGAGCGCCATTGCGTTCTATTAACGGGTATTCCCAAATAATTATGGAAGAATATTCGGAACAAGTGGATGCTGAAGTAATAAAGTTACTTAACATAATAAGTAACAACGCCATAAGAATGGGCGAGCTTATTGATAATCTTCTTGCCCTCTCCAAATTGGGGAAACAGGAAATCAGGAAAGAAGAAGTAAATATGGATCACCTAACGGCTGTGGCCATAGAAGAGGCGTTGAGCGGGCAGAAAATTAATAATGCCTCCTGGAAAATAAGTAAGCTGCATGCCTGCTATGCAGATTATCATTTGTTGAAACAAGTAATGATAAATCTTGTTTCTAACGCCCTTAAGTATTCCACTAAAAAAGATAATCCATTAATTGAAATAACCTCGGAGCTTACAGAAAAAGGATATACTACTTACCATATAAAGGATAATGGTACCGGGTTTGATATGAAGTTCGCAGATAAGCTTTTTGGAGTTTTTCAGCGCCTGCATAGCTCCAGAGAGTTTGAGGGGACAGGCGTGGGGCTGGCCATAGTTCACCGGATTATTAAACGGCACGGAGGAACTGTTTGGGCAGAGGGAGAAGTTGGAAAAGGAGCCAAATTTAGTTTCACTATTCCTGGAATAGAATCATTTTAAAGTAGATAATTGTATTTTTTTGTATATTAGAATGCAAAAAACATTCTCAATATTATTTTTTTGTTATCATTTTTAAATGCTAAACCCATATTAATCTGATTTGCGTACAAACCAAAAATGATTAACTCATTTTCCTTTTTATATTTTTTACAAGGTTGATAAGTTTTTTTGAAAAAGAAGGGATTTATTGGGCATATTTTTGGTAAAACTTTAACTTATAATAAAATAAAAGTAAATTTCTTAACTTTAAGCAAAGAACCATATGCAAATGATAGAAATTAAACCTAAAAATTTGTTAGATGATGTTAAACTTAAACTACGTAACAATCCAAACTATTCCTTTACCATTGGTTATGTATTGAAGGTTCTTTTTTTCTATTTATTGTTTTCTTATGCGGTGGATGGGTACATAGCATTGGTAGATTCTAATGGTAAATATAATTTCGCTCAAACGCTTGGGAAACTAAACTTTGTTGAAGTATTACGAACTTCTATTTTAAGTTCTTCTCTTTGGGTTCTTAAACTATTAAATTATACAACCTTTAGTTATACATACACCATAGGCATTGTTGGCTCGGGCGGAGTAAGGCTGGGCTATAGTTGCATTGGTATTAAGTTATTGATAGCGCTTATTATACTAGTAGCCTGTTTTCCGGCAAAAGCAATAAATAAATTGTTGTTTTTATTAGTGGCCTTGCCTGTTATGCACTTATTAAATATTATTAGAATTACTGTTCTTGCTCTGCTCAGCAAATCTCCTTACGTTACCCATTTGGAATACCATCATGAAATATTTAACTTCATTATATACGTTTATATAGCCTGCTCTTTTTATCTATTTATGGAGCATTATACAGGAATGAAGAAACTAAACCAAAAGACTATGAATGCATAGCCTTAGTCTCAACTTTTTTTGTAACCTTATTTTTCATATTTAATAGTCAGATTTGTCTGCAAGCTGCCTGTTTGCATGTTGGGCGAATAAAAAGCAAGCCCGCGCCATTTACTTTCTGTAGCCAGCCTCATTACTACCCCATAATTTGTTGCCGGGTTACTGATTTCATACTTTACCAGGCTTGTAAGGTCAATAGTATAAGTCTGAAATGGAGAAGTACTGGCCGGAATATGAATGGGCCTTAACAAAGTTGTATCTGTAATAGGCGCATTATCCCAAGTAATAGTACCAGCCTGCCATGGGGCAGTTACGGTTTCAATCAACCAGTTATTGGGGCCGGAAATTACTGTATATCCCGGTTGTCCTACTTCCACTTGGCTGCTATCGGCATAAAGGGTAAGTGTGGCGCTTATTATGGTTGCGCCAGTTGGAATGGATGAGTAATCAAATTTTAAGAAAGACCGCGCGGTATCTGTAATATTATTATTTGTAATTGTCCATACCGCCATCCTGCTATTGTTGGAATAGTTTGTCGTAGGAGCAATGGAATGCACCTCGCTATGTATTAGCTGAATTCCCTGAAGGGTTGTTGTAATAGTATCGTGTATAGAATCATTAGTAATTGAAGAACTGGTTGGGGTTTGGGGAGGGCATTCCAGTTTAGTGCAACTCCAAATTACCAGCATCAGAATAGGAAAAACAGTTAGTAGAGTTAATTTTCTCACGTTTTAAAAATTGCCCAATAATTATTCTACTATTATTTTCTGATTAAAATTCCTCTCATCCAATTCAATAACTAGGTAGTAAATTCCCGGAACAACATTACTTAAGTTTACAACTGTTTGGTGTTCTATTAATTGAATAGTTTGTATAGTTGTTCCCAGCGAATTGTATATACTAAGCTGTACATTTACTAAAGGGCTTACTATAGTAAACTCCCCATTGTTAGGATTTGGGTAAACAGAAACAACTAATGATGAGGTAGAAGGGACAACAGCCAGGGGATTTGTATAAGCGTCGATTGGTAGAGTATATGAACTTATTGGGATACCGCCATCATAGACTATGCATGTTACTGTGTGAAGACCTGCATTGTCCCAATTTGCAGTTACAGAACCTTCTGTACTTACCGTATCGCCGTCGATGATCCACTTGTATGTTGCGTTAGCGACGCTATCTATGTAAAATTTATAAGACTTATTAGTTACGTAATAGTTTGTACTTCCGAAAATTGTATCAATAGTAGTAGTCGGGCAGTTGGTTAAAGGTGTATAGTCTATTTGGCCATAAGAAGGGTTTACAAAACCATCATATATAGTAGAGCGAATGTATGCTGAGTCTGTAGAACACCAGCAATTATTTGGGAATGAAAAACTGGTTGACGATGTTAATGCAAGATTGTATTTACTGTTGTTACATATAGTATTATTTTCCAGGGACGAAGTATTGTTTGCGCCAATATCAGCCGTTATTTCAATTCCTATTTCATTTCCGGTAATTATATTATTCTGTATGTTAAAGTATGAACTATAAAGGGATATTCCGGTATTATTTCCTGTAATTAAGTTGCCTGCAAAAACTTGTGTATTTATATCAGCTGTTATAGAGCTAACAGTGGGTTGGTTATTTTGTATACCATTTCTTAAACCTGTTAGTCTGGGGGTAAATGCTGCGCTATCGCCAATTGCTGTAGTGTTACCAATAAATATACAATTCATAATAGTATCGGCATTTGCAATAGCAACGGTATTATTTAGAAAAGCGCTGTTGTGAACTTTATTAACCTGATTTATTGCTATAGTATTACCACTAAAAGTACAATTATTTACCGTAGCGTTAAGATAGGGCAGTACTGTTTGATTATTGTTAAATGTGCAATTAGCAAATTTAATATTCATTTCAGGTTCGCCGTGCAGCCCTATTACATAGTAATTATTTAAAAAAGAACAGTTCTGTATAGTAGAAGTCCCTGGTACGGTACTAGCAAAGGTTACTGCTCCGGTGTAGGAGTTTCTGAACGAACAATAACTTATGCTTGCAGTATCTGCAAAGTAAATCATCGGTTGTTCATTAGGATTAAATGATAAGGAATCTCTATAAAAAATGATAGAGTCGCTTTGTGTGCCTTTAAGAATTATAGAGCCTAATACAGATATTCCTTCGATTCCGGTAAATTTTATCTGTGTTCCCGGTTCAATAGTTAATGTAACTCCCGTGAAAACGGCCAAGCCATTTCCAATAATGTATGGGCTATTTGCTTTAGTCCAAGAGGTGTCTCCGCCCACAATCGTATCGCTAATGACAGTTTGTGCATGCAGGTTAAAAGATAAAAAAAGAAGTGTTAAAAATTGGTAAATTTTATTTATCATAAATTTTAATTTTCCACTATAATTTTCTGGCTAAAATTTCCTTTATCCGATTCTATAACAAGATAATAAATTCCAGGAACAACATTTGTTAAATTTATTATAGTTTGTTGCTTTGTTAATTGTATAATTTGCGTAGTTATTCCCAGCGAGTTGTATATACTAAGCCGTACATTTGCTAAAGGACTCAGTATAGTAAATGTACCTCTAGTGGGGTTAGGGTATATAGTTACCGGATTAGAAAAGAAGCCCGGCACAACAGCCAGAGGATTTGTATAAGCGTCTATAGGTAAAGTATAAGAACTTATGGGTATGCCGCCGTCATAGGCTATGCAGGTTACTATATGTAAACCAGCATCGTCCCAATTTGCAGTGGCGGAGCCTCCTGTACTTACCGTATCGCCGTCGATGATCCACTTGTATGTTGCGTTAGCGACGCTATCTATGTAAAATTTATACGACTTATTAGTTACATAGTAGTTTGTACTTCCGTAAATGGTATCGACATGTGTAGTTGGGCAGTTCGTTAAAGGGATATAATTTATTTGGCCATAAGAGGGGTTTACAAAACCATCATAAATGGTAGAACGAATGTAAGCTGAGTCTGTAGAACACCAGCAATTATTAGGGAATGAAAAACTGGTTGACGATGTTAATGCAAGATTGTATTTGCTGTTATTACATATAGTATTATTTTGTATGAACGAAGTATTACTTACTCCAATGTCTGCTGTTATTTCGATTCCTATTTCATTTCCGGTAATTATATTATTCTGTATATTAAAGTATGAACTGTAAAGTGATATCCCGGTATTATTTCCTGTAATTAAATTGCCTGCAAAAACTTGTGTATTTACATCAGCTGTTATAGAGCTAACAATGGGCTGGTTATTTTGTATACTATTTCTTAATCCTGCAAGTCTGGGGGTAAATGCTGCGCTATCGCCAATTGCTGTATTGTTTCCTGTAAATATGCAATTCATAATAGTGTCAGCATTGGCAATAGCCAGCGTATTATTCAGGAAAGTACTGTTATAAACTTTATTAACCTCATTTATTCCTATAGTATTGCCACTAAAAATACAATTATTTACCGTGGCGTTAAGAGGAGGGAGGGCTATTTGATTGTTAGTAAAGGTACAATTAGTGAACACAATGTTCATGTTGGTTAATGCTGCCGGGGCTATTGCATGGTAATTATTTGCAAAAGAACAATTGCTGAAGCTTGTTTTTCCTGTAGTTAGCGTATCAAAAGCAATGACGGCATTGTTGGAGTTTGTGAACGAACAATAGCTTATAGTTGTAGGGTTTTCCAAATGCAGCATTATTGTTTCTAAACTATCATTTGGAAGAAAATCTCTGAACAAAACAATGGAATCGGTTTCTGTGCCATTCAAAATTATAGTTCCTTTAACGTCTATCAACCCAGTTTCTGTAAATATTATTTTTGTTCCGGGTTCAACAGTTAACGTAACCCCTGAATTAACTATTAATGAATCATCAATATAATATATGTTGCCAGCTTTTGTCCATATAGCATTGGAGTCTATAATTGTTTGGGCGCAAAGTCCTAAACATAAAAAATGAAATAGTATAAGTAGGTAATATTTATTAGTCATAAATTTTAATCCTCTACTATAATTTTCTGGCTAAAATTCCCCTTATCCGATTCAATAACAAGATAATAAATTCCGGAAACAACATTGGTTAAATTTATGGCCGTTTGTTGTTCAGTTAAAAGCATAGTTTGTATAGCTGTTCCTAATGAGTTGTATATGTTTATGTTAGCTCTCGTTAAAGTAGTTGTCAAGTTAAATCTGCCATTGTTAGGGTTAGGGTAAACAGTAAAAGGGATTGAAGAAGAGCCCGGCACAACAGCAAGTGGAGTGGAATAAGCGTCTATAGGCAGAGTATAAGAGCTTAGGGCGCTGCCGCTGTCGTAAGCGGTGCAGGTTAACATATAAACCCCACTGCTGCCCCAGTTTACTATTACAGATCCACCTGTTGCTATACTATCCCCGTCTATAGTCCATACATAAGTTATGCCTTGCACACTGTCCACATAAAATTTGTAGGGTTGATTTATTGTATAGTAAGTAGCGCTGCCATAAATGGTATCAATAGTAGTCAAAACTATAGGATTACAAGTGTCAAAAGGCATATAGTTTACAATACCATAAGATATATTTTTGTAACCATCTTCAATGGTTGCCCTTATTGCAGCAGAGTCGTTGCTACACCAGCAGTTATTGGGTAAACTGAAATTACCTGATGATAATAGTTGCGCATTTATCCCGTTATCGCATATTTTGTTGTTTATAATATATGGGGCAGTGGTAGAATCTGACGATATATTTAAACCTATTTCATTGTTATATATAGTGTTGTTTTGTATAACTGAACTATATATACTAATCTGTAACGCTATATGGTTGTTCGTAAAGGTATTATTTTCAACTATAGGAGTATATGAGAAATTATCAGGATACCCTACGCAATAAACATTATTGTTAAAGGTACAACCCACAATACTATCGTCTACAGTACCTAAACTATAGGTATTATTTGTGAATGTACAGTTCCATATACTACTTAGTAAATTAACTCCCTGCGAGTTTCCGGTAAAGGTACAATTTCTGGCATATCCCCATTCATCATCTGTGTTAGTTAAACCAACTGTATTATTTATAAAAGAACAATTTTCTACTTCCGGCTTAAAGGCAGCTAAAGCTGCACCGTTATATGAACAATTACTGAAAACGCAATTGCTTATACTAAAAATATAATCAAATGAATAATATTGATATATAAAAGCTTTGGTTGAATTTGTAAATTTGCAATAGCTTAGTTGAGGTTTGGTATTGCTTTCAATATAAATAAGTGCAGTAGGTATTGTAGAAACTGATGACGCAGCGTAAAAATAAATCGTATCAGCCGCGCTACCATTGGCAACAAGCGTTCCCCGAACGTCTATCCAGGAGTTTGGGCTGCTAAATTCTATACTAACGCCAGGCTCAATAGTTAAAGTCATCCCTGGAAAAACAACCACTGTATCAGTAACTAAATACGGGCTATTCGCTTTCGTCCAGGTCACGTTAGAATAGATGCCCCCGCTAACAGCGGTTTGGGCATTTAAGGTTGAAGACAACAAAAGCATGCTTAGCAACAGGCAAAAATTTTTCATAATAAATTATTTTTAAAGGAATGGTTCAATTATAGAGCTAAGACCATCCTTTGTTGCAAATGTTCCCTTAAATTATTAAAATAGTTTAGAACCTAAAACCAAGTCCTACCTTTACCCCAACACTGTTTCGTTGCAGTACAAAGGTTTGCCCGGGGGCCGCTACAGAGTGCAAATCGGCCATGTAAAAAAGGTCTATAATGCCATCCAGCCGTTTATGTAGGGTGTATAAAAATTTTACGTTGGCAATGCCCCCGGAACTGTATTTTACAAACTTGCGCTCGCCGGTAATATCCACTACTTTTGGTTCGGCCAGGTTAATGGTAAGCCCGTTGTAGGAGTTTAAGCGGTTAAGCACATAACCTGCAGAAACTATAACGCTAACTTTGCTTTTTACAAGTAAATAACCCGGGGAGATGCTAATGCTTGAATAATGGTAGTTGTTTGTCGTGCTTACTGAGTCGTACTTAAAGCCTTCCCGGTAATTAGTTAAAAAAAAAGAAGCCTCGGCATAAAACCTTTTGTACAGGTAATTGAGCGAGATACCTTCCATATTGCCTGTCTTTTTTGTAGTAGCTTTCTTAATGTCGGCAAAGGCAGCCTCGTAACAGTTGCAGGTAAGATAGTAGTTGTAGTTGGTAAACAAAGCCCCAAATCCGCTTAACCAAAAAATTGGTTTAACTCTTCCGGCAGTGTCTTCTACAAAAACAGTTTTCTTTATACGTAAAGGAGCTTTATAAATAATTACAGTATCTATTTTTACGCTATCCGCAGGAGTAACCTGCGAAAATGCACTAGAATAGGATAATAGGAGCAGGGCTACTAATAAAAACCTCATTTAGTTGAATACCGATTATTTCTTAAACTTTCTATTCTTTTTTGTCTTCAGAGTATCGTATTCAAATATAGTATCTTGTTTTGTTATATAAACAGTTTTTTTGATGGTTTTTGGCTCTTTTTTGTTTTTCAGCGAGTCTTTTGCAAGTGGTATAGGCGCTTTAACGTTTGTTATAGAATCATTTTTAATAGTTGATTCCTCAGCGCCTGCGCTTTGTTCTGCTTCACCATCATTAATTAAAAAGTTTTGAGGATAATTAGTTTTTGGGTCAGCATTAATTATACCATTCTTAGGGGGGGCAGCTTTATTATCCCCGGGTTTCTGCGAACGTGGTTGTTCATTTGGAGAATCTGATTTTTCCTTTTTAAAGAGCAACCTATTATTATCCAGTTCTCTGCCTTTAATAGCAGCTTCGGAGTTGTTATAGGTTTTTTTTATCTTTATAGTAGAATTTACAGAAACAGTATCGGTTATTATTACAGAATATTGTTCATTAAGTTTGGGAACGGTTACAAAGAAATAATGCGCAGCCGAAGTTACAGAGGCTATAAAGCAAGTAATAATAAGCAGGCTATAGTAAATGTTGAAATGTGTAAAAGATAAACGATAAAATTTTACCTTGTCTAGTCGTTTCTCCACTTCGTTCCAGTCATAGCCAGTTCCTGGCTCTTCAAAATCTTTGAAAGTGTCTTTGTATAAATCTCCCAGCTTCTTGTTTTCCTCTTTCATCCTCAGTCTATTTTAAAGTTAGAAAGGTAATTTTTTAACTGAGTTCTTGCCCTGGCCAGCCTGCTTCTGGAGGTATTCTCGTTAATGTCCAGCAGTTCTGCAATTTCTTTATGGGAATATTCTTCAATAAAATATAGGTTAAACACAAGCCTGAAATCTTCGGAAAGATTGTTAAGGGCTTTTAATAACTGGTCGTGGGAAAAGTTGCCCGATAGTAATTCATCCTCTGCCAATTCATCACTAATCTCTAAAACTGATTCGGTTTCATTAGAAATAGATATGCTATGCTTATGTTTTTTACTTTTATTTAAGTGGTTAATGGCTGTGTTTACCATTATACGCCTTACCCAGCCTTCTAATGAACCTGAAGCAGAAAATTTGTGAATATTTTTGTAAACTTTTATAAAACCGTCTTGCATAATGTCTTTAGCGTCATCGGCGTCTCCCGCATACCTCATGCATATACCCCTCATTTTTGGGGAATATATACGATATAGCTCTTGTTGAGCGTGTCGGTTAAACTTGCCGCATTCTTCAGCCAGTTCTTTCTCGTTTATCATGCGCCAAATAAATACACAGGTACGAAACTAGGCTTTTTAAATAATATTTGACATAAGACCTGTAAAATTCCTAAACGTTCCCGTAAAAAGTAAAATATCTGTTAAATAATTACTAAAAAGGTATAAATGAAGGGTACAAATAAAAAAAACGCCGGAGCAGAAACCGGCGTTTTCAAAAAATTAAACCATAAAAATAACCACAAATAAAGCTCTTTTACTACAAAAATTAAGGAGTTGCACCCTTACGGAAAAAGTTTAAAAAAATAAAAGGACTTACAGTAATACTTTAAAAAAGTAGTTCAAAAAATAGTAAGCTTAAAAAATTAAGCCCTTTTATTTGAAAGCAAGATAGAACAGTAATGTAAACTTAAATGAGAAGGAGTATTAAGTTATTGTTAAAAAATAATGAACTAGCTCAACATGAATATTTTTAACAACTGTCATTTAACTGTATTAGTTGTAAAAAACATACTTAATTACTACCA
>Ga0302315_10001240_pt1 | contig 26421 bp, 20 predicted proteins | sample III_Palsa_N3_1_FD_200532 | JGI IMG/M metagenome (GOLD analysis project Ga0302315, IMG submission 200532) | Peat permafrost microbial communities from Stordalen Mire near Abisko, Sweden - III_Palsa_N3_1 | ecosystem: Environmental > Terrestrial > Soil > Palsa > Peat permafrost | place: Sweden...
TAAGCGTTGGACTGCAAATAAATGGCCATATCGCCCTGACGGGCCTGTAAAGGGATGTACTTCACTTTTTCCTCCTGTGCCTTCCAGGGTTCGTCCACCTCGCTGGGCATGGGTATGGGGTAGCCCGGCCCTACTTTTAAAATGTACCCGCTCTGCACTTTCTCTTTCTCCTGCACGCCGGGAGGCAAAAACAAGCCAGTGGCCGTTTTGTCTTTTGCATTGGCAGGCTTTACCAATACGCGGTCGCCCACTACAACTAACTTATCTAATGTTTTATCCACTCGTTCAACTTAACTAACAGGGTGCAAAAATAACTAAAATTTGGATATGAACAGGCATTTGTTTTATGAGTTTCGCAAAGCCTGATGCCTTTGATAATGCATAAAGACAATGAGAACTTAACGAAAAAGACAGTTCAGATAAAGAAGGCTTAATTCTTCACCACCTTTACAGGCATGTACGAATTATTCTGTCCCGTTAAAATAAGCGTATACAGCCCAGTGGGTAAATTATCCAGCGCCATGGTAGCGTTTCCCGCCTGCACGTTTTGAGAAGCCACTAATTCTCCTAATATACTGTATACTGCCACCTGACCTGCTTCGGGTGAGTTAATAGTAATGCCGTCTGTAGTGGGATTAGGGTAAACGTTAATAGAACTGCTGCTTGTACTGTTGGTAATTGCCGTTATGGTTGTAGTTGTCGGGAAATATTCGGCAACGTAGTAATTCCCACTGCTATCAGTAAAATCTCCTCCCACAAAAATATTACCTGATGCATTAAGGACAATGGCGTTAATATCATAATTCGCATTAAGGGCGTTACTACCTATACCTACCTCGTTCCACGTCTTTCCGTTCCATTTCGCTACGTAATTCTCGTTATTTATATCTGTAAAGTTCCCCGCCACATATATATTTCCAGAATCGTCAAGGGCCATCCAGTTTATGCCGTCGTTCGCATTAAGGGCGTTACTGCCTGTGCCAACTTCGCTCCAGTTCTTTCCATTCCATTTGGCCACATACACCTTACTAGCAGGATCTGTAAAATATCCGGCGGCATAAACGTTCCAGGCTGTGTCCAGCGTTATTACAGAAATCTCCTCGTTTGCCTTTAAGCCGGCATTGCCCGCGCCGCCAAGTTCTATCCATGATTTCCCGTTCCATTTCGCTACGTAGCTATTATTATTAGAATCAAGAAAATATCCTCCCGCATAAACATTTCCTGAATCGTCTACCGCTATGGTGTTGATTGAATAATTCGCATTAAGGGCGTTACTGCCTGTACCTAACTCGCTCCATGTTATACCGTTCCATTTGGCTACATAGGAGTTACCGTTAATATCAGTAAAATTTCCGGCCGCATACACATTACCATCCTTGTCCAGCGCTATAGCGTTTATGGCGTCGCTGCCATTAAGAGCGTTAGCCCCAACGCCCAGTTCGCTCCAGGTTGTTCCGTCCCATTTGGCTACGTAGCTGGTAGCTTCATTGTCGGTAAAATATCCGGCGGCATATATGTTCCCTATATCGTCAACGGCTATGGTTAATATCCCTGCATTTGCATTAAGAGCCTTTGCCCCTACACCAACTTCGCTCCAGATTGTTCCATTCCATTTAGCTACATAGGGGTTACCGCTGGTATCTGCAAATACGCCCGCCGCATATACATTGCCTGACCGGTCAATGGCCATGGTGTATATCTCCTGGTTTGCGTTAAGCCCATTTGCCCCGGTTCCTCCCAGTTCTATCCATTGGGCATTGACTAATACTGTGTTGCAAAAGATGCAGAGAGTGAGAAAGAAGTATTTTACCATAGCTGTAAGTGTCCTTATTGTCTATAACAATTTAGCGTATTTCTATGATATACGGAATTTTTTATTTTCTATTATTACGAAAGCGTTATTTCTTCTGCTCAAATAACCAGGGTAGTAACTCCGGGTCGGTATAGGCTTTTACCCAACTGTCGTGCCCTACTCCCTGGTACTCGCTGTATTTGGGATCTGCCCCTGCGCGGCGTAATGCCGCTACTATATTACGGGCATTACTAACATCAATCAGATTGTCTTTCTCACCCTGAAATATCCACAACTTAACTGGAGCCATATCCTTAGCTCTGCTTGTATCGCCAATGCCGCAAATAGCCGCTGCTGCGGCAAACAAGTCGGGCCTGCGCGCTATTAAATCATAAATGGCCATTCCGCCCATAGATAAGCCAATCACATAAATGCGGCTTTTATCAACTGTTTTCAGTTTAGCTACAGAGTCCATCAATTGCAATACCAGAGCCATCATTTTTCCTGGTTGGGGCGTCATTTCGCATTTGGGGAAATGCGGCATTTCTACCCACACCGCTGTTTCGGGGCACTGGGGAGCTATAATGTAACAAGGATACTTGCGCCTGTTAGTGATGTCTAAAAATACGTTGGGAAATTCTTTTAGCTGCGATTTATTGTCGTCCCCCCGTTCGTACGATCCGCTAAGGAACAGTACACAGGGGTATTGCTTGTCGCTATCCATTGCCAGAGGTTCTGCTATGCGGTAGTTTAAAGTATCCCCACTTACAAATGTTCTGCGATGAAAAACGGAATATTTATTGGTAGGCATCAGGTCAAAAAAGTTAAGAATGCTATGGGTAATATCAATACGGCTTTGTGCAAAGGCGCTATCCGGGTGGGAGGATTCTATATTGGTGGCAAAGAAATAAACGTTACTATCGCGTTCCAGGTAACCCACAAACCAGCCAATACTCTTGCCATCCTTCTGGTCTGCCCAACCGGTTTTACCGCTCAGCTTATAGCCCAGGGTATCCTCCCGAAGCATAATCTGCTTTACTATCGTTATGTTTCGTTTAGAGAACGGTAGTGTTTCGGCATATAATTTCTTCAAAAAGTCGATCTGCTCTGCCTGAGAAATTTGCAAGCCGCCTGTTAGCCAAAACTTATCCACCCCGCCGGACACATCCGCATTGCCATAGTCGCATTCCTTCAAATAATATTTGTACTTGTCTACGCCCACCCTGCGGGCAAGTTCCTGATAGTACCATACAGCAGATTCTTTAAAGGCGGTCTTTAAGTCCATGTCCTGATTCCAAACATCTCTATCTCGTTTTACGCCGTCCCACTTCAATATAAAGTTCTCATCAGTGGCTATGCCCGTCTCCAGGGCTATTAGGGAGTTTAATATTTTAAACGTAGAGGCTGGCGAAAAACGTTGTTTGCAGCGCGCGGCATTGTAGGTAGTAGTTTCTCCATACTTAAGGTCATATAGCATAAATGAGCCTTGCACATGGCAACTGTCAAAATATTTTTTAAGGTAGGGTTCTTTGATTTTCTTTTTTTTACCGCAGCCAGTTAAAACCAGTGCGCTAATCAGAACGATTAATATTAAATTTCTCATACAGTGTCTGCTACAAAAATAAGTTTTCTGTTGCAATTCCCTAACTGTAAATGCAATTTTCTGTACTTATTTTAGACTTCTTTGTGTATGATACCATGTGCGGCGCCTCGCACGACATATAAAGAAAAAGGCATATTAATCTATTTCCTCCCCCTAGTCATCTCTTTCTTTCCCGGAGGGCCCAGCAGGGCTTCTACCTGCATGCCCAAGGCCATAAGGTCGCGTTTAAACTGTCCGTTAGCGCAATAGCTCACCAATATACCCCCTGGTTTTAGCAGGCCATAAACCTTCTGCAAATTGGCGTAGGCCCATACCTCAGGCTGCTTATTAGGCGCAAAGGCGTCGAAGTACACAAGGTCGGTTTCCAGTTCCGAATGAAAATCCTGCAAAGTAGTTTTGTATTTTATAAACCTAAAATCAGATTGCAGTTCGGCAAGTTCGTTAAAAGCTACCTGGTGCATGGTGAAGAAGGCTTCCTGCAATGGCAGTTCAAAAAAAGAGGGGTAGTTAAGTTCATTTACTATTTGCTCTGGCAACGGATGTGGCTCCAAAGTAATGTAGTAAATAGTAAGCCCCATCTCTTGTGCTTTTTGCAAGGTAAGCAAAGCATTTAAGCCTGTCCCGAAGCCTACCTCAAATACCATTAGCTTCTTAGTTTTCTTCGCCGCTTCTTCTAGTCCGTTTTTTATAAATACGTGTTTACTTTCCTGCATCGCTCCGTGTACGGAGTGGTAGGTCTCTTTTAGTTCTGGCACATAAATGGTATGCGAGCCGTCCTCTGATTTTATTAGCTGGTGGGTTGTCATAAAAAAATTATTTAATAGTATTTGCAGTTTGCGCGTTGGTTGCAGAAAAAAAATTCCTTAGTAATACTTAATTACACCTATTTCATTCCTAAAATTTAAACGCAAAAACTCTTATTTCTTTTACTACAACAACATCCTTAGTTTTAAGTTCAGATTGAGTAATATTCTTTATTTTATCTGCGTAACGCCATGTATGAAATAACACCTCTCGTTCAGTTCTGAAAGGTAAATAGTATGCGAGATGTCTTGGGATTGGATAAGTGGGTGGACATAAGGCTAAGGTCAATATTTTTTTTAATTAATAAAGCCTGTAGTATTTTATTAATTAAAAATAATAAATTGACACAAAACTTTATAACAATGAAAAATATACTATTTTTAGTTCTGGCAACTTTTATTTTTTCTTGCGGCAAGACAACAGACAATACAGAAACTGCTGAGGATACTACTAAAATTAACAAAATAGAAGAGAAAAAAGATATTGAACCTTCTAATATTAAGAAAGATACTATTATGCTTTCAACCCCTGAATATTTTAAATTATTTATAAAGAAACTAAAATTACTTTCTCTTCCTCTATCAATTCGATCAACCTTAGCAATATCATCTACAGAATTGTATAGCTCTAAATCAACTAAAATAAACAAAGACTCCTATGATGCTTTATTTGTAAAAGATATAGGTGCGAACTCATGCAACTTATGTTACGGCATGTTACCTGATACCTCGATATTTTATTCTATAATCCTTTTTTACAATGCCGATGATTTAGTGCCTGTACTAATAACTTTTACAAAAGATGGCGAAAAAATAGCTGAAGTAGGTCTAATTTTACATGGCTGTGGCGCTGAATGCGGCCTTGATTATTGCTCTTCTACAGGCGTAATAGAAAACGACCTTAGCATTTATTGCGCCGACTCCATAAACTATGCCCCGTGTAATGATAACAACGATAAAGACGAAAGCAAGAGAGAACACTATGTTGATTATAAAGAAGGTAAAATTAACCCTGATGGCTCTATTCAAGTATCAGAAGAAAAGCATAAAGACATAATTAATTAAATAATACCTTACAAACTCCCCAACGCCAGAAAGCCTCCGTTTAGCAAAGTTGTTTTGTTGTAGGTAAAGGGCTGCATATTGGGTTTAACAACCTTGCCTCCAGCCGCTTCCAGTATAGCCTGCCCGGCGGCGGTGTCCCACTCCATAGTAGGGCCATGCCGGTAGTACACATCGGCGCTGCCCTCTGCCAGCAGGCAAAACTTTAATGAGCTTCCAGTAGTAACTACATCAGTAACTCCATATTTTAATAATACTTCCTGCTCTTCCAGCGAACCATGGGAGCGGCTTCCCACCGCTACTATTTTATCTCGGTTGGTTTTTACAGTTATCTTTTCTGTTTTTCCATTTGCAGTTTTGTAAGCTCCGTTGGTTTTATCGCCATAGTAAAGAACATCAAAGGCGGGGGCGTAAATACTGCCCATTACTGGTACGCCGTTGCGGATAAGCGCAATATTTACTGTAAATTCCCCGTTGCGTTTTATAAACTCTTTGGTGCCGTCCAGCGGGTCAACCAACCAGAACTCCTTCCAGTTCTTACGTTCCGGGTACAGAACATCTTTTCCTTCTTCCGAAATTATGGGTATGTTGGGCGTTAGTTGTTTTAAACCTGCCTCTATAAGTCGGTTAGATTCTTTATCGGCAAGCGTAAGTGGAGAGTGGTCAGACTTAAAATCAATAATAGTAGAGAAATCAGTCATCGCATATATCTCCATAATCTTTTTGCCCGCCTCTATGGCAAGAGCGTTAATTTTTTCCAGCATATTACTAGTTGTTCTCTCTCTTTCTTTATTGTTAACTTAATTATTTACAGCCCTGTTTTATACCCTTTAAATTGAATCTGTTTTAAACGTTACTATTTCCACTATTTGGCCAGAAAATATGTAAATAATGTAACTTATTTACATAATTATGTAATAACTATCTGTTAAGGCTAACTACCTTTGTTACATGCAATATAAAATAAATCGGGCTAAAACGAATGAATATTAACCCAATTTGCTTTTACTATAATTTGACGACCCAACAAACCTTTTAATTATCACTTTTTAACACTTAAACAATTATGAAAAACATTTTTTTAACATACATAGTAGCGGCAACCTTTCTTGTGGCCTGCGAAACCAAGCAAAACGATAGCGTAAAAGAAGCTGAAAACCTGAACCAGGAAAAAATTGCAGACAGTACTACTAAGGTATCTAAAGAAGATGAGGAATTTGCCGTGAAGTTTGGAGCAGGAGGAAGAGAAGAAATAGCGCTTGGAAAACTAGCTGAAGAAAAAGGCGAATTGAAAGAAGTTAGGGAATTTGGAAAGCACATGGCGCATCAGCATAAGCAGATTTGCGAAGAACTGAAAGAACTTGCTGCAAAGAAAAATATAAGCCTGCCCGACTCATTATCTCCTGAAGGTAAGAGCGCCAAAGAAGAATTAGAAAAACTGCATGGTAGAAAGTTTGATGTGGCCTATATGAACGCTATGGTAGAAGGCCATAAGAAAGTACTTGCCAGCATGGAGAAAGAAAACGCAGACACCAAAGATCCGGATATAAAAGCTTTTACAGAAAAGACAATACCAATAATAAAAGAGCATTTGCAAATGGCTGAGACGACAGACAGCCTTGCTAAGGCAGATGATAAAAAAATGATGAAGTAATTATAACATTAATACCTATTTTTTCAACCAGCTATAAAAAGCGTAGTGAATACTACGCTTTTTTATTTACAAGAAAAATAGATATATAAAATGAAGATTGATTTTTCTTAACTATTATTAGTTGTCATTTTATTTTGTTGATAATTTATTAGCTATCTCTTTTATTATCTTCAAGTTACTTCAATTTAAAACGCTACTATTAGCCAATTGCTAAATATGTAAATGATGTAACATATTTAAATAATCGTGTAATAACTACTTATTAAAGCTTACTACCTTTGTATTGTGGTATAAAATAATTATAAGCCATATAAAATAAACAGGATAAAGAATTAATAGGTATTATCATTAGCTGCTATTTTAAAGATGTAAATTTGAAAGTATGGAAAGAAGATTAAAGTCTACTTTTCTGAATTAATTTGCTTTTACTATAATTTAATTTAGCAATGAATCTACCCATTAACTATCTCTTTTAAAAACTTAAAAATCATGAAAAAGTTATCTTTAATTGGTATACTATCAGCTGTATTACTTGTGGCTTGCCAAACCCAAAAAAACGATAATGAAGGGGATGTGGAAAACCAGAATGAAATAAAAGTTGAAGACAAAAATGGCGTTATATCTAAAGAAGATGAAGATTTTGCCATAAACCTTGCTGTAGAAGGAATGGAAGAAGTAGAGCTTGGTAAACTGGCGGAAAGAAAAGGCGAATCGGAACAAGTGAGGGAATTTGGAAAACATACAGCGCATAAACTAAGACACGTTGGCCATGACCTTAAAAGACTTTCAAAAAAGAAATATATAACCTTACCAGACTCTTTGTCTTTAGATAATAAAAGCGCCAAAGAAGAATTAGAAAAACTGCATGGTAAAGCATTTGACGAAGCCTATATGAACGCTATGGTAGAAGGCCACAAAAAAGTACTTGCCTGCATGGAGAAAGAAGATGTCGACACCAAAGATCCGGATATAAAAGCTTTTACAGAAAGAACAATCCCGATAATAAAAGAGCATTTGCAAATGGCTGAAATGACAGACAGCGTTGCCAGAGCGCAAAGGTGATAACCAATTGTAGTATTATTACGAGAATTCCTACCTTTCACCAAGCATAAAAGGCATAGTATTTACTATGCTTTCTTTATTTTTCTTGTAACTGTTTCAGGGCTTGCATACTCTTATCAAGAGATATACCCTTACCCAATACAGGGCCAAATAAATCTCCCAGTTTCTTTAGCCGTTCAAATATAGTACTAATGGTAAACTCCGAAGGATTCAGGCCTTTTTTGACCTCCTCCCACAGCAAAGGCGCAGAAACTGTTGCGCCGGGCTTAGGGCGCAGGCAATAGGGCGCTGCAAGCGTTTGTCCTTCGCTGTTCTGCAAATAGTCCAGGTACACTTTGTGTTGGCGTTTTGCAGGGCTTCGTTCCAGGCTGGTAATTTCCGGCGCAAGCTTATGGGTATGCTTTGCGACAAGGTGTGCAAAATCCCTGGCTTGCTCGTAGGTATAGTTGGCTCCTAATGGTATGTAAATGTGTAAGCCCCGCGAGCCGGATGTTTTGCAATAGCCCTCTGCCCCGGCTTGTTTCAGCGTTTCTTTTACTGCCAGCGCCGTTTCTACCACTTGTTCAAAAGGAACGTCCACCGGGTCTAAGTCTACTACGGCATAGTCGGGGTATTCCAGGCTTTGCAGGCGGGAGTTCCAGGGGTTTAGTTCTATACATCCTAAGTTAGCCATAAACAACAGCGTAGGCTTATCATTGCAAATCAGGTAATGAACTTTTTCCTTAGTGGACTCCGAGAGCAATTCCTCGGTATGCGCCCAGGAAGGAATAGTATCGGGCATATCCTTCTGGAAAAAACTTGGCTTGTCTATGCCATTGGGCGTGCGCTTTAGAGATTCCGGCCTGCCCTTCAGGTAAGGCAACAGATAGGGAGCAATCTTATCATAGTAGTCCAGCACATCTCTTTTTTGAAGCTTTTCCTGTGGCCAGAATACCTTATTAAGGTTAGTAAACTTTAGCGTTTTGCCTTGCAGCCCTATTAATACCTCTTCTTTGTCTGTGGGAAGCGCTAAGTCTGGTTTTACCAGGTAATCAGGGTGAACTTTAGGCATAGTTAAATACTTAGTATTATTTGTTTGATTGTTTTGCTATCTGTTCCAAGGTTCTACCCGTTGCTACCGACTTATTATTGAGAGTAATATCGTCTTCGCTGGCAAAATCGTCCCGGTGTTTTATCAACAGCCATTCGTGCCCCGTTTTGCCAAGTTTGGTTCTCACCAGCGCGAACTCGCCTTTAACTTTTTTTCCATTAAGCGCAAACTTCATACTCCCCTTGCTCCACATGGCGTCCAGCGTTTTTTCGTTGTCTTCCCAGCCTTCGGCGTCCACGGCATGGTAGGTTCCCTTGTCCCATAGCATTACCGTACCCGCTCCGTAATTTCCTTCGGGAATAGTACCTTCAAAACTACCATATTCTATAGGATGGTCTTCCACCTGCACCGCCAGCCTTTTCGTAGCCGGATCCATAGACGGCCCCTTAGGGATGGCCCAGCTCTTAAGCGTACCGTCCAGCTCAAGGCGAAAGTCGTAATGCAAATGCGAGGCGTCGTGCAGTTGTATAACAAACTGATGTTGCCCCTTGCCCTGCGCTTTCTCACCCGCAGGTTCCGGTGTGCTTTTGAAATTCCGTTTGGAATGATAGTCCTTAAGGCTCATACTATCAATATCGGAAATAAAACTGAATTTAAGAAATGAGTGAAGCCAATTTTAAGAGTGAGAAAATACTACTTAAAAAATATTAAAAAGAAACAATTCGGTTTATTCTCCAAAAACAATTTTCTCAACTTCTAAACTTTGTGCTATATTTTAAAAAAAAATTAAGTACAACTAAACTTGCAAACTTCATCTTTAAATAGTATATTCTTGTTTGTCTCATAAGTGGGAAGTCCCGTGCCAATTGGCACAACAAAAACTTTCAAAACGAGCAAAATCATACATCCAACCAAATTAACAATGCAAAAAACAATGACATAACAATGACAAAACAATGCCATAACAATGACATAATCCCGCACATACCATATGCCAAGTAATATTTCCCCTCAACTAGTAGTTTTTTAAGTAGCACAAACTCCCCTATTTTATTTGCGTAATTACTAAATTAAGGATTAGGAAAATTTCTATCTAAACATCCTATAAGGGTTTTATATAAGAAAAATACCATTTTAAAAAGAAATTATTAAATAAGAAACCAGTTTACCTTATTTTAACGTTTTATTAAGGAATAGATTAAGAGTTTAACTTTGGGCAAGAAAAGAAGCATTAAAAGCCCTTCAAAAGGCAAAAAACCCCTGGTGGTGCATATAGAAAACTGGAAGATAATTACCTCTTTGGCAGGGGTGTTCGTTATTTACCTGTTTTACCAGGTGTTTATTGCCGCTAATGTGCGTATAACGCCACAAAAATACCAGGTTTATATACATTCGCATGCCAATGCCGGGGAACTTGCCAGCCAGTTAACCGAAAAGGGAATACTAAGCAGCGGGCTATCTTTTCGCATAATCGCTTACCTAAGAGGTTATTCCAAAGGTAGAAGCGGGCTGTATGAAGTACAGAATGGCTGGAACAACTGGCAATTGATCTCTCATTTAAAAAACGACTACCCAAAAAAGGCGCGCGAAATTAAGATCCCCGAAATGCGAAACCGCAATAAACTATTCGCTTACCTGCATCAAAACTATAGGTTTAGAACGGATTCGCTTAAAAAATTGACTAAGGACATCTTGTTTCTGGATTCGCTGGGAAACCTTGATAAATCGTCTGTATTCTGCCTTTTTTTGCCGGGAGTATATTATATGGAAAATGGCTTAAGCGAGCGTGAGTTTCTAAAGCGTATGTACAATGAATACCAATTGTTTTGGAACGAAGAACGGCTTTCTAAAGCCAATGAACTGCATCTTTCGCCCGAAAGTGTAGTCATACTAGCCTCTATTGTATATTCCGAAACTAAAAATGAGGAGGAAATGCCTGTAATTGCCGGCGTATACCTAAACCGGCTGGAAAAAAATATGAAATTGGAGTCTGACCCAACGGTGATTTATGCCAATGGAAACTACGCGGTCAAACGGGTTTATGAAAAGCATAAACAGATCAACTCTCCTTACAACACATACAAAGTAAAGGGCTTGCCCCCTGGGCCTATCTACATTAGCCCTAAAGAGGTAATTGACGCCGTTTTAAATTACGACAGCCACAATTACATCTACTTTTGCGCCAAGTCCGATTCCTCTGGCAGCCACAGCTTTGCAGTAAGCTATGAAGACCATAAGAAAAACGCGGAGGCCTATCACAACTTTCTGGATCAGCGCAGGGTAAGATAAAAACCAGCTACATACCCATTCCATTTACCTATTCAATCTGGTTATTACGGTTATTTGTATTATTTTTGGCGGTCATGTCCATACATAAGAACGAAATAAAGAGGGTAACCACGCACCAGCTTCAGGAAATGAAGAATAGGGGCGAGCGAATATCTATGCTTACGGCATACGATTACTCGATGGCCAAAATTGTAGATAATGCAGGAATTGATGTTATATTGGTAGGCGACTCTGCCTCTAACGTAATAGCCGGGCACGAAACCACGCTGCCCATAACACTTGACCAGATGATTTACCACGCCTCTTCAGTGATACGCGCTGTAAGCAGGGCATTGGTAGTAGTAGATCTTCCTTTTGGCTCTTATCAGGGTAATTCTTCAGAAGCTCTGCGTTCTGCCATTCGTATCATGAAGGAATCCGGCGCGCACGCCGTTAAGGTGGAAGGCGGCATAGAGATAAAAGAATCGGTATTAAGAATACTAAGCGCCGGCGTGCCTGTAATGGGGCACCTGGGGCTTATACCACAGTCTATATACAAATTTGGCACTTATATAGTACGCGCCAGAGAAGAAACCGAAGCGCAGAAGCTGAAAGAAGACGCTCTGGTTTTGCAGGAATGCGGCTGTTTTGGAGTAGTGCTGGAAAAGATACCCGCAAAACTGGGGGGAGAGGTTGCCAGAAGCCTTAACATCCCTGTAATAGGAATTGGCGCAGGCCCTGAAGTAGACGGGCAGGTATTGGTTACCCACGATATGCTGGGCATTACTACCGAATTTCAACCTCGTTTTTTAAGGCGGTACGCCGACATTGCCGATGTGATGAGCAAAGCCGTAGAAGGTTATATAAAAGACGTGAAGGGCAGAGATTTCCCTAATAAAGAAGAATACTATTAAACCAATCCACCTTGTCTGACTATAGTGATTATTTTGACGTGGTTTATGAAGACAATCATTTGATTGTAGTAAATAAACAAAGCGGCGTACTTGTGCAGGGCGATAAGACGGGCGACGCTCCGCTTTCGGACTATGTGAAGGAGTACCTTAAAGAGAAATACAACAAACCAGGCAATGTGTTTGCAGGGGTAGTACATCGGCTTGACAGACCGGTAAGCGGACTAGTAATACTTGCCAGAACCTCTAAAGCATTGGAACGTATGAACCAGCTTTTTAAGGATAGGGAGATACAAAAGACCTACTGGGCTTTGGTGAAGAACAAACCAAAGGCGGAAGAGGGTAAACTGATCCACTGGCTGATAAAAGACACCGAGAAGAACATTACCACCGCCCACAACAAAGACATAAAGGAAGGACAAAAGTCTGAACTGACCTACCAATTGCTGGAGCGTATTAACGATTACTATTTACTGGAAGTAAAACCACTAACCGGCAGGCCTCACCAGATACGCGTACAACTGGCAAGCATGGGCTGCCCCATAAAAGGAGACGTTAAATACGGCTATAAAGACATTTCCGGAGACGGTAGCATAAGCCTGCATGCCCGCAAAGTACGTTTTATGCACCCTGTTAAGAAAGAACTATTATCAGTAACAGCTCCCCTACCTGGTAACGAATCGTGGAAGGCATTTAGAAAAGCATTAGAAAGCAGAATAGATACAGAGTCGCTAGAAAATTTTGAATAAGTAGTATACCATGAAAAATTTTATTGAAAAGCTAAAGCAGCGTTGGGGGGTAAAAAGCAACTGGCAGTTAGTTATAATTTGCGTAGTATTTGCATTAACGGGGATGTCTGCCGTGCAACTAAGAAAACTAGTTTTTCCACTACTTGGCGTAAACGAGGCCACCCCTTTTTGGCAGTTAATTATTATCTGGTTGTTGGTTATCTTTCCTTTCTACTATGTGTTTCTGCTATTCTATGGGTTCATCTTCGGGCAGTTCCCTTTCTTTTATGGCATGGTAAAGAGAAGGCTGGGCAGATTTAGGCGTGTAAAACAAAAGACTCCCAATAACTGAGAGTCTTCTATACTATTATTACTATTTTATTGTAAATTATTTTTTCTTCTTAGTATCAGTAGCAGGGGCTGCTGTACCAGATGCTTTCAACGTTTTAAATATCGGGGTATTTTTCTTTAGCAATTCGTTGCGGATGTATATGCCCGACTCCGTCAACTGCCCTTCTTTCCATCCTCCTTTGCCGCTTGCCCCCGGTTGTAAGGCAGAGGCTGTTTCTTCCTTATCTGCCACTGACCAGTTGCACCAGCTTAGTTTGTACTCATCCATAAACTTGAACCAAATATCAGTATGAGGAATATCAAACCTGCTGTTTCCTGAAGCATCGCAATCTCCAAACTCGGTTACAATAAGGCATATCCCTTTTGCCATTGCGTTCTTAGCTTCTGTTCTTAGCGTGCCCTGGTGGGTGGCTGCATAAAAGTGCAAGGTATAAGCAATATTGGTTCCCTGTATAGGGTTTTGCGCCGCCTCGTCCACTAACTGAGACCACTGCCTTGTGCCGACAATAATGATATTAGAAGGATCGTACTGACGAATGATTCTGATAACTCCTTCCGCATAAGGTTTAATATCTGTTTTCCAGGCTGCGTCTTTTAAAGGCTCGTTATATAGCTCATACATCACATTAGGGTATGCAGCGTATTTTTTAGACATTTCTGCAAAGAACTTCTTAGCCGTTTCCGGGTCGTTATGCGCCTCATGGCTATGGTAGTCTATTATAACGTAAATACCTAGTTTTATGGCTGCATCTACTACCGCCTCTGCTTTAGCCTTCTCAACCTCCGGGGATACCGCATAACCGCCCTTGTCGGCTTCTACGCCCATAGCAGCGCGCACTATATCGCATTTCCAGTCGTCGCGCAGCCATTTAATGCAATCTTCGTTGTAATATTGCGGCATCCACTGGCTCCAGAAGAGCGACATCCCGCGAAGCTGAACGGTATCGCCATTCTCGCCAAAAATGTAGTTTCCTTTTATGGTAAGCTTACCATACTTTTCTACAATAGTGCTTTGCCCTAAAACAGAGCCTTGCCAAAGCAGCAATAAGGCTGCAAGGGCAATAAAGAGTTTGTTTGTCTTAATCATGTTTTAATTTATAATTCCTGAGTCCGTGAAAATAGCAAGATTTTATGAATTTGCAGGCTTGGGCAGAGGTAAAGATTGTTTTATGGAGTAAAAAGAGTCCTGGAATTTTATATTTCCATATATGCTACATCTCCTCATTAAACTACTCTACAAAGCCATTTCTGAATTATCATTTTCGTTTAACCCCACTCTTGATGTTGAAGCTTAAAGTAATATCCACCTTCTGATCCTCACTATCTTGAAATACTTTTTTATTTAACAATGAATTAAACCCGAGTATTACAAAAAAGTAGTAAAAAGGTTCTATCTCAAATCTCATTCTATTCGATTCATAAAAATCAGTAGTTGCATATATCCCACTGTATAGTACCATTATTATAAAAATTAACCTTTCATTAAAAGTAAGCCTCTTAATATTAACTATGAAATATATAATTATAAAGATATATATAAATGTATAAATTGAAAGGTTTTTGAAATACATCTCAGCTTTGGAAAGAGGATTGAGGTCTGACCCCGGATTTTCATTAATGTTAAAAAAATCATAACAGAAATAAACATTATCCTCTAATATTCCGCCAGTCCTTTTTTTAAGATAAGCGTAATCAACAGGACTTCTGTAAAAATAAAATATTCCCTGAAGGACTTGCCTTAATGACCATTCTATACTGAAGCATTTTTTCAGATCCTTTGTATACATATCTCCTACAGCAAAAAGTATTACATTATTACCAGCATCCCTATTTAATATTGGAATATCCTTATACTTTTCCTGAAGGGGGTCTTTGGTAATGTAAGGCTGATAATATTGTGGGGGGCTAAATGCAGGAACTTTAGAGATAGTTTTACAGTCGCATTCCCAAGGTATATGTGCGCGAGCGAGATTCATGGGGGTCCATGAAGATGTTACAAATTTATGAAATACAATATAGTTTTTTATATATACTGACAGGGGTATTATTAATATCAATAAACTAATAATTCTATATCTATTATTCGCTTTCACAAAAAAAGGCGCTAGAATAAGCAAAATAAAAACGATGTGCCATGAAGAACGAAGAAACCCATTAAATGAAAGAATTATGGCAGTATATAAAAGTCTTTTATTAGCGCTAATATCTTCAGACGTCCAAACATAGAGCAGAAAACAAGATGATACAAAAATAAGCGAAGAGTAAAAAGGAAATTTGAAATAAACAAAAATAAGAGGATTTAAGAACAATATGGCAGCTATAACTTTTCTGAAATGTATTTTTTTTACTACCAAAACTTTGTAAAATAAACTAAAACAAATACAATGGAGTATTGGGAAAATAATTTCAAAAAAAATACTTCTATTTCCAAAAGAAATTTTTTCAGCTAAATAGTAAATAATAGAAAGTCCCGGAGGATTTCCATGATAGTAAAGGATGCTTTTTAAAAAATCATGGTATAAGAAAGATGGTTCTATAATTTGAACCCAATTGTCAAGATTCATCATTCTAAAATCACGATAGTACATAATTATGTTTATCATAAGAATTAGTAAAATGATAGAACTAATGTAGGAATTGCTTCGGAGAAGGTAGAATGTTTTCTGTTTCATTAAAACAACTTGGAATTATTATGTTAAAAGTATTTAAAAATATTTAATGTTGCTAATTCAACCACTTTTAAATAACAAAGTCTACATTAAATACTTTTCTAATAAACAAAAAAAGCCCCCATTTCTGAGAGCCTTTTTACTGTTATCTTAAAGTTAATTTAGTTATGCAATTACCGATTCTGCCAAAACAATTATAGTATTGTTCAATACTTCTACTACCCCACCGTCTACAGTTACCTTCTGCTCGCCTTCTTTTCCTTTTATAGTAATTACTCCTTTATCCAGCGTACTAATAATAGGCGCATGGTTCGTTAACACTTCAAAAGAGCCATCGCTTCCGGGAAGATTAACCAAGGTTACTTCTCCGCTATATACCTTCTTTTCGGGAGTTAATATTTCTAGGTGCATAGTAGCTTATTATTTAGCTTCAGCCATCAATTTCTCGCCTTTGGCTACAGCGTCTTCAATTGTACCTACCAGATTAAAGGCAGCCTCAGGAAGGTTGTCGTGTTTACCATCCATAATAGCGTTAAAGCCATTAATCGTATCTTTAATATCAACAAGCACTCCTTTTAATCCTGTAAACTGTTCCGCAACGTGGAAAGGCTGAGAAAGGAAACGTTGAACACGTCTTGCTCTGTGGACTACCAGCTTATCTTCGTCAGAAAGTTCATCCATACCAAGGATGGCGATGATATCTTGTAATTCTTTGTAACGTTGTAAAAGCTCTTTTACGCGTTGCGCCGTATTGTAATGCGCATCTCCTAATACTTCCGCGCTCAAAATTCTGGAAGTAGAGTCCAACGGGTCAACCGCAGGATAAATACCCAACTCGGCAATTTTACGAGAAAGTACAGTGGTAGCGTCTAAGTGAGCAAATGTAGTTGCCGGAGCAGGGTCGGTTAAGTCATCCGCAGGCACATAAACCGCCTGTACAGAAGTGATAGAACCTCTTTTGGTAGAAGTAATACGCTCCTGCATGGCCCCCATTTCAGTAGCCAGCGTTGGCTGGTAACCTACCGCAGATGGCATACGGCCAAGAAGGGCCGATACCTCTGAACCTGCCTGTGTAAACCTGAATATATTATCTATAAAGAATAGAATGTCTTTTCCTTGTCCTTGTCCGTCTCCGTCCCTGAAATATTCAGCTACTGTAAGGCCTGATAGAGCAACACGAGCACGCGCCCCTGGCGGTTCATTCATTTGGCCAAACACTAGTGTTGCCTGAGATTTTACCAGTTCGTCCATATCTACCTTAGACAAATCCCATTCGCCTTTTTCCATAGATTCTTTAAACTCATGGCCGTATCTTATAACGCCAGATTCAATCATCTCGCGAAGTAAGTCGTTTCCCTCACGGGTACGCTCTCCTACTCCTGCAAATACCGAAAGACCGGCATATGCTTTTGCAATGTTGTTGATCAATTCCATGATCAATACCGTTTTTCCAACACCCGCGCCGCCAAACAACCCAATTTTACCACCCTTTACATAAGGTTCCAAAAGGTCAATTACTTTTATACCTGTAAACAGTACTTCGCTGGAAGTAGAAAGGTCTTCGAATCTTGGGGCTGCACGGTGTATTGACATCCCTTTATCTCCTTTTGGAGCAGGAATTCCATCAATAGCCTCTCCAACTACGTTAAATAAACGTCCTTTTATATTTTCGCCAACAGGCATTTCAATTGGTGTACCTTTGTCCAGCACTTCCATTCCTCTCAAAAGGCCGTCAGTACTATCCATTGCTATTGCGCGTACCCTGTCTTCACCCAAATGTTGCTGACACTCTAGTATTACCTTTTGTCCATTTGGCCTTGTTATTTCCAAGGCGTTAAGTATGCTAGGTAATGTTCCCTCTCCGAAGCTTACGTCCACTACCGGACCAATAACCTGCGTAATTTTTCCAATATTTGCCATTTTATCTATAAAGTAAAATTTCCGAATGCAAAACTAAGCGTAATTATTTTTAATCCAAAACAGGTTTATGATTAATATTTCACCTGTTGACAACTATTCTAAAAGTTGTTCCCTTCCCCTGTTCAGAACTGAGTACGAATATTTTACCAGAATGGTAATTTTCTACAATACGTTTAACCAGCGTCAATCCCAGCCCCCAACCTCTTTTTTTGGTAGTATAGCCAGGTTCGAACACTTTTTTAAAACTGGAGCGCGGCATTCCCTTACCGGTATCGGCCATATCTATGGCTACTTTATTATTTTCTACACTTGATATTTTGATATTGATTTCCCCTATCCCGCTGGGCATAGCATCAGCGGCGTTTTTGCAAACATTCTCTATTACCCACTCAAAAAGAGGTTTATTTATTTTTACAGAAGTGTCGGCTGGTAAATCTGTTTTAATAGAAAATCTTACTTTTTTAGAAACTCGGGTTTGAAGGTACTTCACTGAATTTTCCAAAACCTCTAAAATATTCTCATAATTGAGCGCTGGGGCAGAACCAATATTAGAAAAGCGGGAGGTAATCATCTCCAAACGGCTAATGTCTTTCTCTAATTCGACTACAAACTCATCATTCTCATATTTAGGGTCATCCTTCAGTATTTGCTGCCATGCCATAAGGGATGATAGAGGCGTCCCAAGCTGGTGGGCGGTTTCTTTAGCCAAACCCACCCATACCCTATTCTGCTCTGCATTTTTGGAATAGCTAAAAGCCAAAAAGGCAATAATTGCGAATATGGTAATGATAGTGAGCTGCACATAAGGGTAATACAGCAACTGCCTAAGTAGAAATGAGTTTTTGTAAAAAATGTAGTTTTTAAGCCCGGGAGCAATTTCAACCACAATAGGCGAGTGCTGCTCTTTCATCTCTTGTATTTCTCTTCTATAAAAATGTTCGCGCTCTTCGGGAGTAGCTTTAGAAGAGATAGAATCAAGGTTTTTGTCGCTAATAGGGTTCTCGTTCTGGTCGGTTAATATTACAGGCACCGAGTTATTGGCCTCTATAATTTCCTGGAAAAGAAAAGAAAGACTTCCTTCATTGGAAGGGTCAACAACATACTTTAAGCCTTTGGCGTACAAGTCTATCATGCGTTGTTCACGTTCCGCCAGCTTGTTTACCAACCATTGGGTATAATAAATGGAAGTACCGCCAATGAGAATAGCTATAATAAATATAACTATTTTAAATTTTGAACGGTTATTGTATATATCCCAGGCTCTGAAATTACTTAAGTCCATAGAACCTTCACCTTTTCTCCAATGTTGTTTTATTATTAATAGGAAAGTGAGCAATTTATTACATAAATATATATTCTTTATTAAAAAAGCGTATTTTTGCCTCCCATAAAGCATTATGATTTCAAATTTCAAAGCGATAAGCTTATCTTATAAGAATGTTCCTATAGAGGTAAGAGAACTTTTATCCCTGGAAAGCGAGGGCTGCAAAGCTTTATTACTATCCATAAAAGAATTTACGGATGCAACAGAGCTATTGGCTCTTTCTACCTGCAACCGTACAGAAATCTATTACGCTTCCAATACTGATTGTTTTGAAACCATTATTAAGTTAATCGGCATACAAAAGGGTATTGGCAATATTGACGATTACTTACACTACTTCCGCAAAATAGATGAGCACAATGAGGCGGTGCACTACCTGTTCGAGGTAGGCATAGGCCTAGACTCACAGGTAGTAGGCGATATGCAAATTACCAACCAGATTAAACAGGCTTACCAGGCTTCAGCGGATTTGGGTCTTGCAGGGCCATTCCTTCATCGCCTAATGCATACCATCTTTTTTACCAATAAAAAAGTGGTGCAGGAAACCTCCTTCCGCGATGGGGCAGCTTCTGTGTCCTACGCCACAGTAGAACTGGCAGAAACGTTAGCTTCAGAACTATCAGACCCTAAAATATTGGTAATAGGGCTTGGTGAAATGGGCAGGGACGTAGTACAGAACTTCTCGAGCACCGCCCTGAAAAATATTACCATTACTAACCGTACCATAGCCAAAGCGGAAGAGCTTGCTCGCGAAACGGGAGCTAAAGTAATTCCTTTTGAGAATATATGGGAGGCGATTGCCGAAGCTGATGTTATCATTACTTCGGTGTCATCTCCAGAAGCATTGGTTACCAAAGAAAAGGTAAAAAAGCTTACTATTCTTTCTTACAAATATTTTATCGATATTTCTGTGCCTCGCGCAGTAGAATCTAAACTGGAAGAGATACCGGGAGTGCTGGTTTATAACATAGACCACATACGCAACCGGGCTACGGAAGCGCTGGAAAAAAGGATAAAAGCAATACCTCTGGTGAAAAGTATTATTGACCAGTCCATTGAAGAGTTCAACAATTGGTCTAAAGAAATGGTGGTATCCCCTACCATCAACAAATTGAAGAATGCATTGGAGCAGATTAGGCAGGAAGAGCTTTCCCGTTTTATGAAAAACATGAACACGGAAGAAAGCAAGCGCCTTGACACCATCACCAAAAACATCATGCAGAAAATTATAAAACTGCCTGTGCTACAACTAAAAGCCGCCTGTAAAAGGGGCGAGGCCGAAACGCTGATTGATGTCCTGAACGACCTTTTTGACCTCGAAAAGCAGTCTGCAGAAGTAAAAGAAGAGAAATAACTATCTTTTACTACTCGCTACTATTCCAATTACAACTAAATTCTTTTTGCCTTCATAAATCTACCACTCGTCTAAAATAAGTGGGCTGGAGCTTGATATTTCCTTAATCTTTTTGTATCGTGGTGAATTGATTTTCATAAATATACACTTTTTGGGTTATTCTAATGAAAAATTGCACCCACCTTATTTTTTGCCTACTGTGTCTACTACTAGCTACTGGTAAAAAAGCCTCAGCTCAAGTCAACGCACAAGATTCGCTCGCTCTGGTTACTCTTTATGATAGTACAAACGGCCCCGAATGGGCAAATAGTAATAATTGGCTCTCCGGCCCGGTATCAGCGTGGAACGGCATTACTATTACGGGCAATCGCGTAACTATAATATATCTGGATGGCAACAATCTATCAGGAATTCTTCCTGAAGCTATAGGCAATCTGTCTGCCCTGCAATATCTGTACCTCGCTGATAATAAGCTAAGCGGCAGCATTCCAGATTCTATTTGCAACCTAACCAACCTGATGGCGCTTTGGCTTACTACCAACAAGTTTACCGGCCCTATTCCCGCAAAAATAGGCAAACTAACAAGTATGGAAGACCTTAGGCTTGATAATAACATGCTTAACGGTACTATCCCGCTAAGCATAGGGAAACTTACTAAGCTGCAAAATCTGATTTTAAATATTAACCACATTAGCGGCACTCTGCCCGATACTTTGCAAAACCTTGTAAAACTACAAGACCTGGCGATAGGAACAGACAGCCTTACAGGTATTATTCCGACATGGATAGGAAAACTGGTGAATTTACAAACCCTTGATTTAAGCATGAACCAGCTAACAGGAAATATACCCACCCAGCTGGGCAATATGGCAAGCCTGCAAACAATATACCTTGATAATAACCAGCTTACAAATAGTATCCCAGGTTCAGTAGGAAATTTAGCTAACCTAGAGTACGTTGATTTTTCGTCCAACCAACTCAGCGGCTCAATTCCTGTAGGTTTTGGTAGTTGTACCGCTTTACAAACTCTTATGTTAAACTCTAACCAGTTGACTGATTCCATTCCATTTCAGTTGGGGCAACTTAAAAATCTGGTTACTTTAAAAATCGATAATAATCAGTTAAGCGGTAGTATTCCTCCACAACTGGGCAACTTATCCAGCTTGCAGACCTTGTCAATATGGCAAAACGATCTTACCGGGCCTATTCCAGCTACGTTAGGCAACCTAGGTAATCTACTTGTTTTAGAAGCAGAATTTAATCAGTTGCAGGACAGTATACCGCCACAGTTGGGTAATCTATCTAAGTTGCAGGATATGGAATTTGACTATAATAACCTTACCGGGGCTATACCGTCGCAGCTAGGGAACTTGGCTAGCCTCACTCATCTGGATTTGAGCAACAATTCTTTAAAAGACTCTATCCCCTCCCAATTTGGAAAATTGGAAAATCTCAACTTCCTCGGACTAAATGGTAACAAATTATCAGGAACCATTCCTGCTCAATTAGGAACCCTTAGCAAACTTAGCGCTCTCAATTTAAGTGTAAACGCGCTAACAGGGCCAATTCCTTCCCAACTCGGAAACCTTGCCAAGCTCAATTCTCTTGACCTAAGTTACAATCAGCTCGCAGACTCAGCCCCCTCTTCCTTGGTTAATCTTACAAACCTTCAGCAACTGCACCTAAATAATAACAACCTGACAGGTATACCAAACTTTTCACATATTACTAGTTTAAGTCAGTTTGCTGTGCAGAATAACTATTTACTATTTAGGGATCTTGTTCCAAATGCAGGAATTTCCGGTTTCAACTATTCTCCCCAGGCTTATATAGGGAAAACACTAGATACCCTCTTGCCTTTAGGCGCCAACATAACCTATGCTCTACCGGGAGATACCACCACTGACGTTTACCATTGGTATAAAGACACCACTCTAACAAGCGTTACTAACAGTTCCTATGCCATTGTCAATTCTACCGCTTCATCGGCGGGTTCTTACTATTGTAAAGTTACCAACACCGGCCTTCCTGGTTTCACATTAACCAGCTATGCCATGAGGGTAGCCATTAACATACAAACACAATCCGCCTCACCTGCAAATATAGGCGGCTATGCTGATGTAGTGCTGGGGCAACCCTGCTTTACCATTAACTCATGGAGCGGAGCGTCTGATAGTACCTTCTCTACCCCTGGCAAAGTAGCCATAGACCCTACAACAGGTAAAGTATTTGTGGTAGATAATCCTAACCATAGAGTACTTCGATGGAATTCTGCCAACGCCATGCAAAATGGGTCTAAGGCAGAGGCTGTATTCTTGCAAAACGATTTTAGTTCATCCGTTACCGGTGTTTCTGCTAATACTGTTCAATTTCTTTTGGGAGACATTACTGTTGACTACCTTGGAAATCTTTATGTAGTAGATGTTGCCAACGCAAGGGTATTACGCTTCAATAACGCTTCTTCAAAGGTTACTGGCGCAAACGCCGATGCAGTGTTTGGGCAGGTAAACTTAACTACCGGAACTAGCGCATACACAGTGGCGGGTAATGGCCCAAGTTATTTCTCGGACAGTACTTTCTACAATCCCATATCCGTAACTACAGATAAATATGGGAATTTGTATGTAGCTGATTTTGGGACAGAGGTTATTATGCGATTCGACAGCGCATACCTGAAACCTAACGGGGCAAAAGCGGACGGCATAATAGGGTCAATGAATTTTACTAATCCTTATGGAGGTGGTCGGGCCACCGACTCTACTTTAAATGCCATCGGCGGATTATGTACAGACAAGTTTGGGAATTTATACGTAGCAGATTTTAACGCCAACAGAGTATTACGGTTTGATAACGTTGCTACAGCGCCTAATGGATTAAAAGCCTCTGCAGTATTTGGGCAATTTGATTTTACAGATTCTTATGCCGATTCCTCGGCCTTTGGGCTTAATAGGCCAAACGATGTTTGCGCTGATACCTCAGGAAATATTTACATCATGGACTCCGGTAATAACAGGGTGGTATGGATTGACAGCGCCTATTCCAAAGGTGTTGGAGCTCAGGAAAATGGGGTTATAGGACAAAACACTTTCGGAAAAGCAGCTTATGGCCTTGGGCAAAACGTTCTGGGTAAAGGGGCTAACCACGTTTCTTTTGACCCTACTACAGGTAAACTATGGATATCGGACAATAGCAACAACAGAATACTACGCTTTGGTACAGTAAATAACCCTTCCATATCCGACTCTCTTGCCTTAGTGGCCTTGTACAATAGTACTAACGGCGGCAAATGGAAAAATAATACCAACTGGTTAACAGGCCCCCTTGCTACCTGGTATGGAGTTATGGAACAATGCGGGGCTGGAAGCCCTATCACCGGTTTAAACCTTAGTAATAATAATCTTTCTGATAGCATACCGGTACAATTTATTACCCTGAGCGCCTTGCAAACGCTAAAGCTGGATAGTAATAACATTACCTATATACCCAATCTGACAGGAATTACTACACTTAATAACCTTCAAATAGAGGGTAATGCCATTACTTTTGAGAGTATAGAGCCAAATATATCCATTACAACTATTAACTACTCCCCGGAAGACAGCGTATTTACCAAGTTGGATACAACAATAGTACAAGGAGATAGTATTTCGTTCTCTTCTTTAATAGGCGGATCAAAGAATAGTTACCAGTGGTACAAAAATAATCAACCTATTACAGGGGCAACTTCTTCTTCATTTACGCTCAACGGCGCTCAACCAACGGACTCAGGAACTTATACCTGCCAGGTAACTAACAGTATTGTTACCGGACTGGCGATTTACCGGAATGTAATAAAATTAAGCGTAAAATTATTGACTGTTTGTAATGCAACAGCAAACGCCGGGCCAAATCAGTCGGTTTGCCAGGGCAAGGCAGTAACTTTACAGGGAACTGTTACCGGGACAACAAGCTTTAGCTGGTCGACAAATGGAACTGGAACATTTAACCCTGATACTACTTCTTTAACTACTACTTATATTCCTACGGCCGCAGACCTTGCCCTGGATTCTTTAACCTTTGTACTTACTGCAGATAGCGCTACATGCCCTCCTGTTAATGATACTATACAGGTTACCATCCTTAGTACGCCAACCGCGGCTTTTGTTTATACTAAAACCTGTCTGGGCCACCCAGAAATGTTTATAGATAGCTCTAAAATCAATTCTGGGACCATAAACCAATGGTACTGGAAATTCGGAGATGGTGATACCTCATCAATGCAAAGCCCTTCTCATAAATATACTGGTTCATTAACTAATTATATGGTAACCTTATCTGTTAGCAGTTTATTAGGTTGTACAGATTCTACTACCCAGTTAATTACCTTTCAAACCCCGGCAACCGCAAATGCCGGGGCAAATCAGTCGATATGCCAGGGTAAAGTGGTAATCTTGAAGGGAGTTGTCACAGGGGCTATAACCGTTGGCTGGTCTACAACAGGCACAGGAACATTTAATCCCGATACAGCTGCGCTAACTACTATTTATACCCCTTCGGCGGCAGACTTTGCAGCCGATTCCATAACTTTTACCCTTACTGCTGATAGCGGAGTTTGCCCTTCTGTTTCAGACTCCATTACGGTTACTATCAATAACATTCCAACTGCGGCCTTTACTTATGCAGGAACCTGCCTGGGAGTTGCCACAACCTTCACAGATAAATCTACTATTACATCTGGAACACTAAGTAAATGGAACTGGTCGCTAGGCGACGGAAACCTTTTTTCAATCCAAAATCCATCGCATACCTATTCTGGCACAATAACTAATTTTACAGTTAGCTTAGCTGTAACTAGCTCGCTTGGCTGTACAGATTCTATTGCGAAAACAATCACTTTTCAAAATCAACCTGTAGCAAATGCTGGTAGTGATGAAACCATTTGTGCGGCCAACATAGATACTATTAACCTTAGCAGTTCAATTTCTGGTGCAACAGGAGGAGTTTGGGCTTCCACTGGTTCCGGCTATTTTGTGCCCGATAGTACCAGCTTAAGTACAATATACCAGCTTTCTTCTACTGACCTTGACGTAGGCTACGTTACTTTTACGTTTACTACTACTGGCAACGGAGCCTGCCAAGCGGTCAAAAGCACAAGGACCGTTACGTTTGATAAAAGTTGCCTTAAATATGTGCTTATGATTCCTACTGGCATATCGCCGAACGGGGATGGTAAGAACGATTATTTTGTAATAAAGGGTATTGAGGGGTATCCTCAAAACGCATTATACATATACGACCAAAACGGCTTTCAGCTATTTAGCGAAAGCAACTACCAGAACGACTGGGCAGGTACCAACCAAAGCGGGCAGGAACTGGTAAACGGAACTTACTATTACGCATTTGATGTGGGAGACAAGAAGCTAAGAGGGTTTGTGGAAATAAGGCGTTAATTTTTATTTATGAAAAAACTACTACTACTTTTTCTGTTACTGGTTTTAAGAACACTCGCCTTTGCCCAGCAATACCCGGACATTAGCCAGTTTATGTTCAATAAACTGTACTATAACCCTGCCGCTGCCGGAGCAAACGAATTTTTTCAGGCCAGTATGCTTTTTAAAGCGCAGTGGCTTGGTATGGGGGGGGCGCCAAATACGCAACTTTTTTCTGCCGACGACCGCATTAAAAACACAGGGCTTGGCTGGGGCGTAGTCGCCTTTAACACACATACCGGGGTAACAGACCAGACCCAAATTTCTGCAAATAGCTCTTATAAAATACGAATGAATGAAAATGCATTTTTTTCTTTCGGTCTTAGGCTGGGGATAATGCACTACCAGTCCAACCTAACTAACCTTACCGTATGGGACCCCGGCGACCCTAATTTTGCCAGTAACATCACCAGCGCTTACCT
>Ga0302315_10001241_pt1 | contig 26405 bp, 24 predicted proteins | sample III_Palsa_N3_1_FD_200532 | JGI IMG/M metagenome (GOLD analysis project Ga0302315, IMG submission 200532) | Peat permafrost microbial communities from Stordalen Mire near Abisko, Sweden - III_Palsa_N3_1 | ecosystem: Environmental > Terrestrial > Soil > Palsa > Peat permafrost | place: Sweden...
CGTGTCGATCGTCTGCTTCTTCGCTATCCGTCTCAAGCATCTCTTCGGCGCTGACGACGCTCTGGACGTCTTCGGTGTCCATGGATGCGGCGGTACCTGGGGATCGCTCGCTACCGGCCTCTTCGCCGTTGGCGCCTACAACGCTGCCGGTCATGATGGATTCCTCAATGGCGGCTCCTTTGCGTCGGCGATGCTTCCTCAGTTGAAGGACATCGGTGCGACAATCGTACTTGCCGTGGTAGGTACTGTGATCTGTGCTGGAATCACCCACCTGGTCTGCGGCGGATTGCGCAGCACTGCTGATGGTGAAGAGGCGGGTCTCGACCTGGCAGATCATGGTGAAGTGGGCTACTCCGGCGAAAATGCTGGAGCCCCTGCTCTTTCAGGCGCGGATTAAGGAGTAATTAGAATATGATACGTATCGAGGCCATTATCCGGCCCAGCCGCCTGGATGAAGTGAAGGGAGCTCTGGACGAAATCGGAGTGACCGGAATTAGCGTAACTGAGATTAAGGGAGCGGGTAAACAGAAGGGGTACACCCAGCACTACCGCGGTTCGGAGTACCAGGTTAATCTTCTCCCGAAGATCCAGTTGATGGTCGTTGTCGCGGATGCAGATCAGGAGCGTGTCGTTAGCGCAATTGAAGATGCGGCGCGAACCGGCGAAATCGGCGACGGAAAAATCTTCGTCAGCCCGGTTACCGAAGCGGTGAGAATCCGCACCGGCGACCGAGGAGACGTCGCTATTTCCTAGCGATCCTCTTACCCCTCTAACACCGAATGGGCTGTCTGCGCCAGCAGACGGCCCATTTTTGATTACGTCATCCGGATGAGCGTACACGCGGCCAATTTGTGCCACAATCACCTGGTGGCATTTTAGCAGCGTCGCTCAAATTTCCATTCTCAAATTACTCAGGACTTTAAATACCTTCACAGGAGAAGGAAACGTGACAAAACCCTTATGGAGACATGCCACAGGCATAGTTTCGCTATTGCTCTGTGCCGCCTTAACCGCGCACGCCCAAACCCCCACCCATCCCGTTAAATTAAGTTCCGGCGACACGACCTGGGTTACTTTCTCAGCGTCGCTGGTATTTCTTATGACGCCCGGACTTGCACTGTTCTATGCTGGGATGGCTCGGTCCAAGAATGTGCTTTCCGTGCTTATGCAGTCTTTTGTGGCCTGTGGTTTGATTACCGTGCAGTGGTGCGTTTTCGGCTACTCCCTTGCCTTTGGTCCGGACCACTACGGCCTGATCGGCGACCTGAGCTGGATCGGCTTGCATGGAGTAAGCGCATTCAAGGCCGATCCCGATTATGCGCCAACGATTCCGCATCAGCTTTACTGCATGTTCCAGTTGATGTTTGCCATCATTACCCCAGCACTTATCAGCGGAGCTGTGATAGAGCGTATGAAGTTCGCGGCATATCTGGTCTTCATTGTGCTGTGGGCAACTATAGTCTATGATCCCCTCGTACACTGGGTATGGGGACACGGCGGATGGCTGGGAAAAGCCGGGCTCATGGACTTTGCCGGCGGAACCGTGGTAGAAATGTCGTGCGGCTTTTCTGCGTTAACCATGGCTCTTATTGTAGGCAAGCGTAAGAAGCCGGACAGCGGCGAAGACCTGATCCCGCACAATTTGCCGCTAACTCTGATTGGGGTTGGCTTGCTGTGGTTCGGTTGGATGGGTTTCAATGCCGGATCTGCGTTAACCGCGGCCTCGAACTCGGGATCTGCGGGGGCGTCGGCTGCTCTGGCCTTTGTAGCTACACAAATTGCGGGCGCAACCGCGGCAATGACATGGCTAATTCTGGACTGGACGCTTTGCCGCAAACCCACGGCGCTTGGGTTCGCCTCGGGTGCGGTAGCGGGCATGGTGGCGATTACGCCGGCCTGCGGGTTTGTTTCACCAATGGGAGCATTTGTCATCGGAGCCGTGGCGGCGGTGGTCTGCTTCTATGCCATTAAGTTCAAGCATGTCATTGGCGCGGACGACACTCTGGATGTTTTTGGGGTGCACGGATGCGGAGGCATCTGGGGGACGCTTGCTACAGGTTTGTTTGCCGTGGGCGCTTACAATCTGGCCGGCAGGAATGGTATGGTGTACGGAGGTCTCTTTAACGAGGCTATGCTGCCGCAGCTTAAGGGAATTGCGGCAACGCTGATCATTGCCGTGGTTGGAACTGTAGTCTGCGCGGCGCTTACTCATTTGATATGCGGCGGGCTGCGCACCGTATCGAATGATGAGGAAGCCGGCCTCGATTTGGCCGATCATGGTGAGATCGGTTATTCTGGGGAAAGTGTTGGAACCCCACCCCTGTTGGGAGCGAGCTAGTGCGCTGTTTAACGTTGCGAAGGAGCAATATCTTATGATTCGTGTAGAAGCTATTATACGGCCAAGCCGGCTGGATGAAGTAAAGACCGCCCTCTCCGATATCGGGATAACGGGTATCAGTGTTGTGGAAATCAAGGGGGCAGGCAAACAAAAGGGGTATACCCAGCACTACCGCGGTTCCGAGTACCAGGTTAATCTTCTTCCAAAGATTCAAGTGATCGTTGTGGTACCGGATGCCGATCAGGAGCGTGTGTTGGAAGCTATTGAGGTTGCAGCGCGTACGGGCGAGATTGGGGACGGCAGAATCTTCGTCAGCCCGATCACCGAAGCGGTTAGAATCCGCACCGGTGACCGTGGCGATTTCGCGGTCTGATCTCTATCGGTAGTTCAGGTAGGTAAGCGGGACGGCCAGATCAGCACCTTTCAGAAGGGCCTGGACTTGCTGAAGGTCGTCCTTGCTCTTTGACGTGACCCGGACTTGCTCGTTCTGTATGGTCGCGTTTGCTTTAATTCCCTTGTCTTTAATCAGCTTGACGATCTTCTTTGCCTCTTCGGTGGGAAGACCGCTTTTGATCGTTACAACCTGACGTACGGTGCCTTTGGAGGCTTCTTCCAGTTTGCCGTACTCCAGGAAACGGATGTCGACGCCGCGCTTCATGAGCTTAGACTGGATGACATCGATAAGAGCGGTGAGGCGAGCTTCATCCTGCGCGGTGAGGGTGAGGGTCTCCTTCTCGTGCTTGATCTCAGCGAGCGCATTGCGGAAGTCAAACCGGGTCTCGATTTCTTTTTCCGCCTGACCAATCGCGTTCTTGATTTCCTGTGGGTCCGGCTTGGACACAATATCGAAACTAAATTCTGTTGTTGCCATCTTTAGTGCCTCTTTGTCTTACAATGGTTAATTAGAGCCATGATACCCCGCTAGCCAATCCCTTGACGCTGGCTTTACAGTTCTTCTTTAGAAAGACTGGCGACTTCTACAGACTCGACAATGGGCGCGAGGCCGAGCAGGCTTGCCTCGAGCGACGGCATTTCCTTAAGGAATGGGGAGCGCATAAGCACTCTGGCCTGGTGTTGTTTGGGCCAGCTCAGGGTGACGGTGTCTTTGGCCCTGGTGAGGGCGACGTATGCTAGCCGGCGCTCTTCTTCTATGCTGTCCGGGACGAGCTGGGTCTTTTCTTCGTCGTACCAGCGGAAGCTTCTGTGGTGGGGCATCATTCCGAAGGCAAATCCAGCGACAAACACAGAGGGCCATTCCAGCCCCTTGGCGCGGTGGATGGTCATCATCTCTACACAGTCGCCCGTGGGTTCTTCTCCAGCTTTCTTCTGCTGGGCCATGACGAAGTTAAGGTAGTCTGACGCGGACGGGAAGGCGGCGCACGCCACACAGAGCTCTTCCAGGTTGTCCAGCTTTGAATTGCCTTCCTCTTCGACATCGCCTTCCTCGCGCAGCAAGTAGTCGTCGTAGCCAAGAGCGCGCGCTTTGCGCAGACGTGCGTCGGCGGTATCGCCGGCGCCTGCGACCTGCTTTATCATATCTCGGAAGTCTCTTACGGCAAGTCCCTGATTTGTTTTGAACTGGCCTTCGATGAGCATTTTATAGAAAGACACACCCTTTTTCTCGGCCATGGCTTCGACCTGGGCTACGAAAGCGCCACCGAGGAAGTGCGTGGGTTTTCCGAACGATTTGGTGGGAATATTTAGAATTCGTTTACACGCTTCATCGGCTGCCGGACTAGCCCTCTCAACGCTGAGGTGCAGAAAGGCGAGCAAATCTCTAATTTCCTTGCGTCCATAGAACCCAAGCGCTCCTTCCAGTCTGTAGGGGATTCCGCCCTGGATGCAGGCGTCCTCCAGAGCTCTGGAATAGGCATTGGTTCTAAACAGAATGACGCATTCTTTAAGCGTACCGCCGTTCTCCTGGTGCTCTTTGAGGGCTTGAGCGATCCAGGCTCCTTCATCTTCCGGCGTTTCATGTTCGACGAACTCCGGCAGGGCCCCTTCCCCAAGGGACGAATCCATATGCAGGCGATACTTTTCGTCTATCCCGGCTTGTTCGATAAGCTCATTTGCAGCGCGCACGATGGTTGCGGTGGAGCGATAGTTTATCGGGAGCCGAATGATCTCCCCTTTGGGATAGGCAGCGTTAAACTGGGCGATAGTGGCGCGAGGGTCGGCGCCACGAAACGAATAGATGGCCTGCCCAATGTCTCCCACGATAAAAAGATTCTCTCGTTTTCCGGCGAGAAGACGCGCTATTTCCCACTGAACGGAACTGGTATCCTGGGTTTCATCGATAAGCAGGGCTCGGAACTGGTGCTGGTACTTCTCGAGGACGGAACTGTTGGTCTGCAAAAGCTTGAGGGTCTCTATAAGGAGATCGTCAAAATCGAGGCGTCTTGAAGGCTTTTTAGAAAGCACGTCGAATTTTGCCTGCTTGGCCATTTCGTAGTGGCGCCAAAACTTGGTGAGTTTCGCCAGAGTCACATCGGACATCGCCGGATTGTGATCTCGAAAAGCTCGCTCTGCATCTTCCACACCGAAGCCTCTATTTTTGACGGCGGATACGGCTCCAAGCGCGGATTTGAAATCGTAGCCAATATTCAGGCCAAAGGGCGGCGTGGGAGCGCCTGGCGGAAGCCATTCCTTGTCGCCGAGAATGCCTCGGGCGACGCGCTTCTGCCAGTGCTCGTCGGCAATCTGGAAATACCCCGCCTTGCCGAAGAGAATGGACCATTCCGTTTTAAGAAGGCGTAGACAGTGTGAGTGGAATGTGCCGACCCAGAGCTTTTCGACGATCGCCGGGCCGGATTCGCCAAGCAGCGCGCTCAGTCGATCGCTCATTTCATCGGCGGCCTTCTTGGTGAAAGTCGCGACGAAAATATGCTGGGGATCCATACCCTCAACAAGCAGGCGCGCAACACGCCGCGTAAGAACGGTAGTTTTGCCTGAGCCGGCTCCGGCTAGGACAAGGCAAGGGCTATCGTTATGGTAGAACGCTTGCTTCTGCTGCTTGTTGAGCCCGGCTTCGAGCTGTGGTAGGATGGCTTCGCTGCGTAGTCGATCCAGGTCTTCAATAATTGCGTCGAGGGTGGATTGGGTCATAAGGGGAAAAATGCTCGGCGAAATTATAGCACTGGGTCAAATCGAGTGTCAAGGAAAAAGCGGATAACATGTGCTACCATTAATCCTGAGAAAGCGAAAGCATTCCTGCAGAATTCGAGAAACCACCCATTTCCATTATAGCTACAGCTCAAAGTAAACGGACAGGAAAGTTGCTTCTGTCTATCGTTGCCGCAGTAACAGTGATCCTCTACGCACTCGTCATCTGCTGCACTCCCAACGAGATTACGGACGTATGGTGGCAATTACGTCTCGGCGATGAAATCAGAATAAATCATAGGATTCCTTCTATTGATACCTACTCATGGACTTCGTTTCATCGTTCCATCATTTTACATGAATGGGGGTCGTGCCTGGTGTTTGCTGAGGGGTTTCGCCACCTGGGTGGATGGAGCGGTGTCTGGCTTGTACTTGCGGTGGTTACAATTGCCACGTTACTGTCCATGTATTGGATAATCTGTCAGAGGAAGCCAGGCAGCCCACTCCTGTCTCTATGTCTTACAATTTTTGGAGGACATCTCTGTGGAACCTGCTTTACCCCTCGGCCTCAGATATTTACCTATCTATGTCTCACTCTAGCTCTGGGTATTTTGCTTCGATTAAGAGCGAACCCGAGCAGGCTGGCTCTGATGCTTGTCCTAATGTTAATCGTCCAGACCATCTGGGCCAACATGCATGCTGCCGCTCCAATCTTCTTGCTTATTTGTGGAACCTATGCATGCGGGGATGCAATCCAAGGCTGTCTCGATGCAAAGGATCAGCCGATTAGCATTAAGTTAATTCTAAATCGGATGTTTATGCCAATAGTCTGCGCTGTCGTTACAATCGCCGGACTGATAGCCAATCCCAATGGAATTGGGATCTATCATATTGTAGCGGACACTGTCGGCAACAAAATAATGCCTTCGATCGTAAGCGAATGGGCTCCCGTGGACTTCCACAGTACCTGGGGCGCAGTCATCGATGTATACATCGTCTTTATAGGATTTATGATTGGCGCGACAAAAGTGAGGCGTAATGCCGGCGACATTCTTACGCTTGCCGTCCTGATACTGGCCGCACTGGATGCAACACGCAACGTTCCAATACTTGCCCTATGTGGAACGATTATTGTTGCACCTTATTGTGAAAGTGCTCTCACCACCATTAAGGAGCGTATTTGGCGATCGGCCCGCTCTTTCAGCAATCCTGACGAGATCAATGCCATCGCAACAGTAACGATTTGTTTTGTCTTTCTGTTCGGACTGATCAGTCAACTCTCTACGAATGGGTATTCTGCGCGAACAAGAAATTGGAACAATTGCGTCCAGAACATTTTTATGATCTCGTACCAGCCAGAAGATGCCTGCGCATTTATTGAATCCGAACACTTTCCCACAAGCTATCACATTTATAATAACTACGACAATGGCGCTTTCCTAATCTGGAGGTTAAGGCAATTCCCTGTATTTATGAGTTCAGAGACCTTCGTTTACTTTGGCCCTGTCCTTAAGGCATACTTTGACATGGAGGGCCTACCTTATAATTGGCGGCAGCTGTTGGAACCATACCAGCCCGATTTTGTACTTACAGGGACCAACGATAGGCAAAGCCATCTTTTCTTGAACGCCCCAGATTGGGCTCTCGTTTTTGTGGATGGAAAACTCACTGATAACAGCGCCCGTCCGGTAAACCTAATCTTTGTTAAGAGAAGCTATTCTTCGGCGGAGTTAATTCGACGGTGCCGTCTGGCATGTCCCATGGTCAAAGCGGTTGCAAACGAAGGCTACTCGTCTGCAAAGTAATTGCGGAAAATAAATTGCTGAGAAAAATTTAAATTTGTCAAAAAAGGCAAAATGCCTGTATAATATACCTGTCGAGAGTTATTCACAAAGTAGCTTCCCGACATTCAACCCGTGTTGAATACCTACCTAAATACGAAAACAACGTTCCTTAAACAAGGGAATGAAAAATAAGACCCTGCAGGGTCAAGGAGTTTCTTTAAATGATCAGCACAGTAAAGTCCGCTTTCGCCCGTATTATCCGTGAGGAAGAGGGCGCCACCCTCGTCGAGTACGTACTTCTCGTCGCTCTCGTTGGCGTTCTTGCAATCGTTGCGCTTCGACTGCTCGGCAACACGGCCAACAACAAGTTGAGCACCGTCGGCAACACCATCAGCTAATTCCTTTCGGCATTGGATGTGATTTGGCAGCCGCTTCTGTGATTCACAGGGCGGCTGTTTCAACATACCTTGATAGCCCACGATCATCCATCCATTGTCGTGCTAAGTACTTACTGTACGGAGGCGCTACCGATGGCTAAAATTCAAAGGCATCTGGTTGCGCGGCTGTTTAGTAATGAAGATGGCGCCACTCTAGTCGAGTATGTTTTATTATTGGCTATGATTGCTATTGGAGCTCTAGTTGGACTGAGATTCTTCGGGACATCGGTCAACAATAAACTAGGGAGCAATAACAATAGCGTGGCGGCCGCGATCAGTTAAACAGACCGTGTGAGTTTTGATACTCATTTAAGCAGTCAGGTGCAGCTCAACAGAGCACACCGACATAATTTGAGCTTGTGCCGGCCAATCTATACATTGGATTGGCCGGTTTTCTTGTGTATGCTTTACTAGAGCCTTTTCTCGCCCCACTTGCCAAGCCACAAGTAAGTACCTCTTAATGCTATACAGTCCCATGTCCCGGCAATTATTAACCATAGTTGGCATATTTTTACCGTATTTGAGACAGAGTCCATAGTTCAATCCAGGGAATTCGTGTTACAATAGAGAGTAATGCTCGTATACCACTCACATTTTGCGGGACTACTTGTGCACTTAACCTTGGCATGCGTGCTGGCAATTGCGGTAGTTACAGACGTTAGTAAAAGAAAAATCTATAATTGGCTCACCTTTCCTGCCATAGCCGCCGGGTTTGTCCTTAATTCTGTTTTGCTGGGTGGTCATGGAACACTGGAATCTTTAGCGGGGTTTGCTATAGGATCGATATGGATGATCCTTTTAATAGTCCCCGGTTCGAGCGCTGGCGATGTTAAGTTATTCTGGGCAGTCGGAGCATTCATGGGGTTCAAGTTTACCCTCTGGGCAATGCTCTGTAGCGTCCTGTGCGGAGCGGTGCATGGGGTTGTCTACGCCATGCACAAGGGACAGCTCAGCTATACAATTAAAAACGCCCTGGTGGGCGGACATGTTCTAGTAGCGACCAAAGACGGAGAAACTCTCAAGGGGATGGCGAGCACGTCCAAAGTAGGGAAAATACCATCAGCTCCGTCCATTGCACTGGGTTGCGTAATAGCCGCTTACCTCATTCTGAGAGGCGTGGTTTAGATTTTGGGAAATGTGTCAATAATGCAGAGTAATGGTATAGCTCGACTTATCGTTAGCTGATCCCTTTGGTCTCTGTCAGCGATTAGTCAGGTTAAATCTCCATTGATAACTCGGTCGAATCCAGATTGTCGTTGATGGTTTTGAATTTATTTCTCACCCTCAAGCGATCGGCCAGGGAATGATATTCCCGCATCTATGCGAGGTATTTACCCGCAAACTGTGCCAGTCTAACATCTGGCATTTAAAAACCAATCACGATGACACTTTATGTCATCGACGACCACATCTGTATAGGGATTTTAAAACATGTCCACTCCAGTCGATAAGACACTTCGTCTTGATAGAACCCAGCTTGGACAGAAGCGTCCATCCGGCCGGCCCCCGACATTTCTGATCGCTATTGTCGCTGGTGTCGTTGCTGCCGTTGTTGTGGCACTGGTTCTCCTGCCCATGTTCAGGAAGACTTCAACGGATACCGGACCTCAAGTTGCTGCCGTCGCACCCGCGCCAGTTTCCAATACGGTACCAGTGCTCGTTGCCGCAACGGCAATCGATCCCCGTACGCCCATTACTGACGCGATGGTAAAAGTCATTAGAATGGATCCAGCCAAGGCGCCTCAAGCTAATGGACTTACCTCGCCTCTCGATGCCGTCGACAAAGTCTCGATTGGTTTCATTGCCGCAGGGGCGCCCATCACCAGTGATCTACTCAATGGAATGGGGTTGTCGAACGGATTGGCCTTTGCTTTTCCGAAGTCCATGCGGGCAATTACCATTCCTCTGGATCCAATTTCAAGCGTTGCAGGATTCTTGAAGCCACGAGACCATGTTGATATCATCGGAACGTTTGATTCTACAAATAACCAAAGCGTCACCCATGTTGTTTTGCAGAATGTCCTGCTCCTGGCTACAGGGTCCCAGCTTCTGCCAAATCAGGCGGCATCGACGGTCAACACAGGGACTGGAAATACAGCAAGCGACGCGTCTTCAGCGCCAACGTCTACAGTCGCCGTTCCTACTGAGATACCCAACGCTACCGTGGAAGTTACTCCGGAAGACGCACAAAAGCTGATCATTGCCGGCGCCAAAGGGAAACTACAGCTAGCGTTGCGCGCCTATGACGACAATTCAATCGAACCCATCCCTGTTACACACAGCTCAACGGTAACTGGCGTACTCCCGATTAGCTCAGGTGGCGCGCCACAACGATCTGCGCCGCCAATCCCCGTGCCGACAATCAGCAACCAAGTTCAGCCAGCTGTAATCTTACCGTCCATCACGGTAATTAAGGGCACAGACACCAAGACCGTCACTGTAGGTCAGTAAGACGCGATAGGAAAGATGTAAGCAACTAAGTCGCCAACAGCCAGGGCTCGGCCCCAGAGCTGATAACTTACGACCAATATAAAGAGAAGGTACCATGAAGCACACCAGGAAAACATGCGCGCTCGCTGCAGTTGCTCTCGCCACATTATCCGCCGGCTATTGCCGCGCCGATGTAGGCGTACTGCCCGATCAACCCGTGACTCACATTTCGTCACATTCAGGAAACAAGACCTCAGCGCTCCATAAGCAGCAGTTTACGCCCAGCGTAAAGCAAACGCCCACAACAGCGAGTTACACGACCAGTTCCGGACTGCAATCCAGAGCAGTCAAGATGGTTGCAGATGACCGCGGGGTGATTTTGCATCCCCTCATGCTGAAGTCTGCTGGTAATGCAACCAGATCCGGGTCCGCGGCCACGCTTCGCTCAATCAAGAGCATAAGCATGAACCAGGCCTACCGAATCGGCGCCAATTACCCTGAATCACATTCTTTTTCGGCATCGATTACTCTGAGAGCTGGGGAATCCGCAGTCTACGATTTTGTCGGGATTACAACCACGGCCGTTGGCGACCCAACGGTTGCAGACATCGTCCCACTTACCAAGAATCAGCTTCTGATCAACGCCAAAGCCCCGGGCAACACTACGATTATAGTGTTTGACCTGCGCGGGAAGACCATGCTTAACGTGGTGGTAACGGCTCAGATCGATCCGGATGACACGGCGAGCAAGATTGAAAGCGCCATTGGAAACCCCTCTGTAACCGCCCGAGCCGTAGGCGACACTATCCTGCTCGAAGGAACGGTGTCGACAACGCCAGATCAGAGCAGAGCAGACGCCATCGCAGGAGCGTTTACTTCGAAATTCAAGGACCTGATCCAGGTAACGCTTCCGCCCGGAGCACCCTCCGAAGCCGAAAAGTATGCTGATCTTCTGACTAAGAATCTACAAGGTTCCGGAATCACAATCGATGTGGTTGACGAACATACCATATCATTAGGCGGAAAATACGCTGCTCCCATCGCGGCGTCCTCTGCTGCGGCATATGGCCCCCAGATGGTGGAGCTTCCTGGAACTGACAACGGATCATCTTCGTCGTCGACAGAAAAGCCCGTTGACCCTCTCCAGCGACTGCTCTCTTCGCTTCCGTCCGATTTACGAGTGATTAACCTGATCAATTTCGAAACCAAGGCTCCGCGTCAGGTTCTGGTTCGGGCCAAAGTAATTGAGATCGACAAGTCAGACATCAACGCCTTTGGGTTCACATGGGGAACGGCGCAGGAAACGTTGTCTCCGGCAACTGCTACAACCCCTGCTACCATAACCTCTGTATTCGATCAACAGCCCATTCTCTTTGCTCAGAGTATTCTGACTGGCGGGGGTGCATTCCCAAGTAACGGACTGCTTGGCGGCGGACCGATCACGCGCTTCCAACCTTGGGCCGCTCAGCTCAATGCGCTGATCACACAGAATAAGGCGCGAGTCCTTTCGCAGCCAAGTCTGCTTGTGCTCGATGGAAATGAAGGAAACATCCTGGTTGGTGGTTCCATCCCCATCCCTACGGCACAGGGAAGTAGCAACGCCATTTCGGTGACTTATGAACCTTATGGCATCAAGCTCAGTGTAACCCCGGTTATTGTCAGCGACTCCACAGTTCAGCTCACCGTAACGCCTGAAGTGAGTAGTCTGGACGAAGGCAATGGAGTTACTTTTGAAGGAACGACCATTCCGGCCCTCGCCATTCGAAAGGTCACGTCCACATTGCAAATGCAATCTGGACAGACGCTGGTTATCGGCGGACTGTATAGCAGCAACTATTCGAGGCAGACTACCGCTATTCCGTTCTTGAGCAAAATCCCCGTCCTTGGCGAATTCTTCAAGGACAGCACCAAGAACAAGACCGAAACAGAACTAATCGTCTTGATTGAAACGGAGATTGTTACTGATACCTCAGCAGGTGTACAGCCGCCGGCCCCTGGAAGCAATGAGAATCCGGGAATAGTTAAGCCATTCGTTGGAAACCATGCGTTCGACGGTGACTTCCCTGCCATCGACTCATTCATTAGGCCGAACAACGATAACAAAGATATCCCCAAGGATAAAGTCAACCTCCCGTCGGATCCCGGCGCCACGGATTCTGGAAAGTAGAGTCGAATGATTCGTGTTCTGATCGCCGATAGCAACCCGACCACCAGGGAGCAAATGCGTTCATTCATCGCGAGCGACCCCGAGCTTGAAATACTCGGGCTAGCTCGCGATGGACACGAAGCACTGCAGCTTGCCCACCACCACCGTCCGGACATCGCCCTACTGTCCGCGGACCTTGCGGTCCATGACGGGTTTCAAACGGCTGAGTATCTGGAAGGCGTGGGCTACCTACCAACTCAGATCATAATCATCTCAGAAGTTGATTCACCTGAGCAACTGCGGCGCGCTATGCGCTCAGGTGCTCGGGAACATCTGGGCAGACCCGTTACACGCGACATTGTGCTGAGCACAATACACCAGATTTACGAGGAAGAGCAGCGGCGCCACACTCCAGTGTTTGCCCAGGCGGCCGATCCTAAAAACACCTGTCGTCTTATTTCTGTGAGCGGTGCGAAGGGCGGAATAGGCAAAACAACAGTAGCTGCGAACCTGGCCATTGCTATTGCAATGGAGACAGGCGAGCCTACGGTTCTCATGGACCTGTACACACAATTCGGTGATGTGGCCATGATGCTGAACCTGGCTCCCCGCAAGACAATTGCCGACCTCTCAACATTAGACGCTGAAGAAGTTGACGAGCAGATGCTTGAAGACTGTATGATGCGGCACGAATCGGGTATTCGGGTTCTTTCCGGTTCGACCACCCCGGTCGCAATCGATTCCCTGAATATTGCGTGCCTTGAAAACATTTTTGCCCTTCTAAAGATAAACTACAGGTTTATTGTTGTTGACGTGCCTCCGATGCTACACACAACCACTCTGTATGTGATCTCGCACGCGACTGCAGCCCTGATTATTGCCAATCTATTTGACATCTCAACGATTAACGATACGAGATATCTCCTAAACGCCCTGCAAGGCAAGTACATTTCAAAAGAAAAGATTAAACTTGTGCTTAACAGAGTGTCGCGTCAAAACAGACTGCAGGTGTCGGACATCGAGCAAACGCTTGGCTACCCGGTTGAAGCCCAGATCCCGAATGACGGCGTTATCGTACCTAATTCCGTGAATCAAGGGGTGCCGTTCGTTCTATCACAGCCGTCGAGCCCCGTATCGCAAAGCATTCGACAGTTAGCCCGATCTGTTGCGGGAGTTTCTGGCGGAGATGTTATGGGAAGTGCCGCAGCGTTTGGGGGACAGCCTAAACGTGCTGGTATTTTCGGTGCCTAGCCGCTGATTTTAACGATTGTAGCTTTTTAATCAAGACAGTTATGAGGTAAATGCAATGAGCTTTTTCAAGCGTAAAGACAGTCCCGAGTTGGACAACTCTGTTCCGGATAATTCCTCTGGAGTTAGCCAGGCCGAGGTCGCGAATAGGCTAGGAAGAGGCCCTGCAACCGATCAGCCTGTCGAGTCCAATTTTGCATTCCAGTCGACCACCGGTCATCCCACCAGGCTCAGCGGCATCGGTGGAGACGGGCTGCTTACAAACAGCCTGTCCGGACTTCCTTCAGCCGCTGAACTCTTCCAGTTCAAAGTCCGCGTCCATCGCCGCTTTCTGGAAGATGCTCAGGACGAAATCGCGATGGTCAGTCAGATGTCCAGACAGGCCCTCACAGAGCAAGTCCGGGCTCTAACGTCGAGTATGCTTCAGGAAGAAGGCCAGGCGCTTCCCCTTACTATGCGGCGAGAAATTGTTGAAGGCGTGGTAAGCGAAGTAGTCGGCTTCGGTCCGTTGGAAAAGCTGTTGGCCGATGACGACGTGACTGAAATCATGGTCATCCACTCAAAGCTGATCTATGTGGAAAAGCGAGGCCGTCTTGTAAAGGCTGAAGAAACTTTCCAGGATGACGGCCACGTACTAAGAATCATTGAGAGGATTGTATCCCCGCTGGGCAGACGCATTGATGAATCGTCCCCAATGGTCGATGCCCGCCTACCAGATGGCTCGCGCGTCAACGCAATTATCCCCCCTCTCGCCATTAAAGGCCCCTGCCTTACAATTCGTAAGTTCTCTCGCGATCCTCTTCGTGCTGAAGACTTGATACGATTTGGGTCTATTACAGAACAGATGTCTAACTTCCTGCGTGCCTGTGTTGCGGGTCGACTAAACGTAATCGTTTCTGGCGGTACCGGCTCCGGCAAAACAACAACACTTAATGTTCTGTCTTCGTTCATCCCGAGTGACGAGCGTATTGTCACCATTGAAGACGCCGCTGAACTCCAGTTGCAGCAGGAACATGTAGTTACTCTGGAAAGCCGCCCTGCAAACCTGGAAGGCAAGGGAGAAATCACCATACGCCATCTGGTTAGAAACTCGCTTCGTATGCGTCCCGACCGAATTATCGTTGGGGAGTGCCGCGGTGGGGAGGCTCTGGACATGCTCCAGGCTATGAACACCGGTCACGACGGATCTTTGACAACGGCCCACGCCAACTCGCCCCGTGACTGTGTAGCCCGCCTTGAAACCATGGTTCTTATGGCAGGGACGCAGCTTCCCGTTCGAGCTATCCGCGAGCAAATTGCTTCTGCCGTTAATGTCATAATTCAGCAAAGCCGTTTGCGCGACGGCAGCCGTAAGGTCACATACATCACAGAGGTTCAGGGTATGGAAGGAGACACTGTTGTGCTTCAGGACATATTCCGATTTGACCAAAAAGGACTCGATTCGAATGGCCGGGTAATAGGAGCTCTAAAGCCGACCGGACTACGTCCTCATTTCCTTCAAACTCTCATTGCGGAAGGTATCGTCCTTCCAAAGGATATATTCAGCGCCTAGCGCGCTGTGGAGTGGGTCCATGTGGGTGATAATTGTTGTAAGCATTGGCGTTTTCGTAGTTGTAACGGGGGGAGTCTATCTTTTTACCGAGTCAGCCACAAGGAAACAACCGGCATTAACGGATCGACTGGATAGAATTACAGGAAGCTTTACGCAAGCGGAACTGGGAGTTCGCAGCGCCAGCGCAAGCCCGGCAGCGGGGATGTGGGATCCTGTAGCGCCTACCAAATCGGCGGCTAAGGGAAAAACGCCGTGGCAAAAAGAATCAGAATCAGATGCGGTCTACGCGAATATACCTGAAGGGAACTACGTTCCATTCTCCCAGCAAAAACTGGATTCCCTTCCTGGAATAACGCAGTTGATGTCCGGTACAAACCTGGCCACGTCACTGCGAAGAGACATCCTGAGGGCGGGCCTCAAGCTTCGACCGGCAGAATTGATTGCCATCTATGCAGGTTCTGGAGTTGGGTGCGCGATTATTGGTTTGGCAGTTATCAAAAATCCCATATACGGGATAACGCTCGGCGTCATTGGGTTAATGGTGCCCAATATCTTTATCAAGCTCAAGCAGACCTCACGTAAAGCCGCCTTCGAAAAGCAGTTGCCAGACATTCTAACCTTGCTTTCTTCTTCGCTGAGAACAGGTTTCTCCTTTACCAGTGCAATCCAGATGGTTGTTAATGAAGCGCCTGCTCCCTCTTCTGAAGAGTTTTCGGTGGCACTTGCTGAAACTTCGCTGGGAGTTCCCATAGAAACTAGCCTGGAGCGAATGGTCGAGAGAACAAACTCCTACGATTTAGACTTGATGGCCACGGCAGTAACAATTCAGCTACAGGTTGGCGGAAATCTGGCGGAAATCCTGGACACAATCTCGTCCACGATACGTCAGAGAGCCCATCTTAGGATGGAAATATCCTCCTTGACGGCGGAAGGTAAAATGTCCGGTGTCATTCTCTTTCTGATGCCGTTCGTTCTTGCTGGATTTATCTATGCACGACAGCCCAACTATTTCGCGCCGCTTACCACAGATCCCCTGGGCACGATCATTATTTGTGTTACCATCTTTCTACAGCTAGTTGGCGGACTGATAATTCGCGCCATGGTTAACATTGACGTTTAAAGGTTGTTGAAATGCGAATTCTTCTAGAACATTTTCAGAATAGCCCCCACATCCTGATTATTGGCGTTTGCATCCTGCTCGTCGCCATGATCGTACTTCTGGCATTGCTCTTTGCAAGACCGGCCAAGGAAAGTGACAGTGTTGCATTGCGCATGCGAGCCCTTACTGGCGCAGCCATTAAGGAAGACAGCAATTCAGTTTCCCTGGTGGAAACCGAACTCAGGTTCAGTGCGTGGACCCGACTTTTCGTGCCGGTCCTGCAAAATCTCGGAGAGATGGCTGTTAAAATCTCTCCCGGAGGCGCAACGGACCTGCTGCGGAAACGACTGTCGTCCGCGGGCAGCCCTCGAGGCCTGGGAGTAATTGAGTTCATAGGATCCCGTGTTCTATGCGGTATTCTAGGATTCTTTGTGGCAATTTGGGCTCAATCCCTGATCCCTGATCCAGTGACAAAGCTTGCGCTGTTCATACTTTGCTTTGGAATTTGCTTTATGCTTCCCGAGCTTGTTCTTTCGCGGATGATAGAATCCAGACAATACAAGATAAAGAAGCTACTTGCGGACACCATAGACCTGCTGGTGGTAAGCGTGGAAGCAGGCATGGGCTTTGATGGAGCTATCCAAAAAGTCGTGGAAAAGATGAAGGGCCCTTTGTCCGAAGAGTTTGGACGAGTTCTGCATGAAATGAGACTTGGAAAACCCAGGGTTCGGGCGCTTAAGGACATGGCGACACGGATAAACGTTTCAGATATTACAACGTTTGTTGCAGCAATCTATCAGTCTGAACAACTTGGAGTAAGTATCTCTACGGTTCTGCGCGTTCAAAGCGAATCCATCCGTATAGCCCATACCCAGAGAATTCGCGAATCTGCTGCAAAGCTGCCGGTTAAGATGCTGTTCCCACTGGTTTTCCTGATCTTTCCCGCCATCTTCCTCGTTCTCCTTGGACCAGGGCTAATTTCGATTAAGAACGCTCTCTCACATATGTAACAGACCGAACGGGACGTAATGGCAAACGCGATACAGCAACCTTCACGAATCTGCGGACCAAAACCGGAGCTGCAATCGAGCCGTACGTCCCGTGTAAGTCAGGCGTTAACCGACCTCCGAAAGTCTGGCGCTCCGTTCACCATTCAGGATGTTGCCGATAGATCGGGTATCTCCAGAGCAACGCTCTACAGAAACGATGAACTCAGAAAAATCGTTGGCGCCCAAGGTGACCCCGATCGAATAGCCGGCCGTATGGCAGAGCATCGCCTGCATTCGAAAAACGAGGAACTAAGACAAGAAATACGTGAATTGCGTGGCAGGCTTAAGGATACTGAAGCGGCCTACGATCGAGTTCGCGAAAAACTTATCGCCGCAGAAGACCTGAATAGACGACAGGCGCCAGTATCATCCAACACGCAGAGTCTCAAAGATCTGCCAAGTACAGTACGCTCACTGCAGACCGTGGCGAAGAACCTGGGACCCGAGAAGTGCAGAACGGCCCGGCGTCAGATCGCCCGTGTGGTACACCCCGACCTTTTCCCAGCTAACTCCGCCGCCTACGAACTTGCTTCTGAGCTCTTGAAAACACTCAATGCGCTGATCGAGTAGTGGGCTAAGAAAATTGCCGCAGCATTATCTGCGCCTGTTCGTGCAGATACTTGTTCTTCGCACTGCTGAGTTCCATTACCCGCTCCCATTCTTCGCGTGCCGCTCTGCGTTCCCCACCCTTGTAGAGAGCCAGACCAAGATTAAAGTGAACGACGGCCCTATCCGGCTGATATTGCAGCGTCTCTCTGTAGAGGATTACAGCGTCGGCAAAACTGCCGGCCTGATAGAGTTTGTTCCCGCGATAGAACAGGAGAGAGCCGCGAAACTGCCCCAATAACCAACTAAGCACAAGTACACCTCCGAATTTGTAAAAAGAAAAATGCAGGATTCCTGATCTAGAAAGCGAACAGATACTACCAGTAATTCTTCGCTATGGAGGCTTTAGTGCCAGATCTACTTGTACCACTCTATAAATTGCCGCCGCTCGAACCCGTCATCAAAGACTTGGCGGACAAGGGCATCATAATACGTCGCTCCAACACATTCGAACTCACACCGATTTCCGAGTTTATTACCGAACATTTCAGCAGACAGTGGTCGGACGAGAACGCTGCCGCGTTAAGCAGACAGCCGGCATCAAGCTTCATCGCTGTGGACGACGGACGTGTGATCGGATTTGGAACTTATGAATCGACACGCCGAGCATATTTCGGCCCAACGGGCGTCGCCCTATCCCACCGCGGTCAGGGAATTGGAACCGGCCTCTTGTTGGCATGCCTCCACGGGCTGCAAGACCTGGGCTACGCCTATGGAATTATTGGAAGTGCGGGCCCAGTCGATTTCTATTGCAAAACAGTCCATGCCATCGTTATACCAGACAGCGAACCAGGGATATACACAAACCTGCTGAAGAAGCCTGCAAAAGAATAGACGAAAGAGTCTCCCAGCGGGTATCATCGAGATCCAGCAACAAGCTTTTGATTCAGACCTCATGCCACAAAATAAAGAACTAGTATCCATCTCCATGCGTGAAGGGGTCACCTTCAATCGCATGGCTCGTCGTGCTCCCTCCGGTATTTCAGCCAGTGATATCGGTCTTCCAGCTTCCTTTGCGCTCGACTTACAAGTCTACCATCAGATGGTGCCCCTTTACCATTTTAACGCATTAGCGGCAAGCCACATGCTTCCCCCAAATGGCGTGTTCGTGCATTTTGGGGTTGATGCAGCACAGTATCTTATATATCTCGCCCAAAAGCGGCCCGATGTGTACATTATAGGCCTCGAGCCCCGCTTCGACAGTCTCTCCCAGCAGATTGCGTCTGTCGAAGCAGCCGAACTTGCCGCGCGCATTCAGATCGTGCACTGCGAAATGTCGCAGCTTTCCGAAACGGTGCCAGATGTGGCGGACTTGTTTTCTTCCACAATGACCTTTCATAGACTATCCAAAGAAGCGGACCTCAGTGACTTCATGAAACAGTCCGCCTTGATCAGAATGCATTCCGGAGCCGGATACTGGTTTTTCGATTATTCCCGCCCCAAAACGACACGCACTATTGAAGAATTGCTGCCACTCTGTTTTCCCAATGCATCGGGTCCCCTTCGTGTGCGGGAACGCACCGCCCTGCAAACCGCCTTCGAATTTTCGGAGATCGTGTCCGCCATTAGCCTGGTGAATGTAGGGGACGTGCAAAGCGCTCTCTCCAAGCCTCTGGGATATTGCCAGGCCCACTGGCTCAATCCAACAGGAACAGGAATAGCCAAAGGGCATAACAGCTGGAATGAAGAGCCCCTTCCTCCCCTAGCCTACAAGGAATTCCTGTCCATCAGCCAAATGTTCCCACAAACTATCACTGCATAATCGTCAAACCAGCTTGACTACTGACGTAGTCCTGTAGTATAATTCTGATACTTATGACACACGCAAAATTACCCCAGTTAGGCGAACAAGAGCTGGAGCTCCTGCGCTTTGTCTCGGATCACGCTCCTGTAAGCGTGCGGGACGCCGCAACTCTCTTTGGTGAGCCAAACGGGCTTGCGCGCACTACTGTTCTTACCATGATGGAGCGTCTCAGAAAGAAGGATTTTCTGGTGCTAAGCCACATCTCCGGTGGGACTTATCAATACTCACCAGTTGTGGCAAAGAGTCAGCTCATGCACGACCTGGTGCGAAACTTTGTTGAACGGACTCTGGGCGGTTCGCTGGATCCTCTGGTTTCATATCTCGCGGATAGCCGCGGGCTGTCTGAACCCGAGCGTGCGGACCTGGAACGGCTTGTGCAGGAGATCGATCAGGAAGGATAGGTACTCGCGTGCACGTCGAGCAGGCCATGTATGTTCTTTCCGGACTTTTTGTCCAGCACCTGTGCAAGGCGACAGCCACCTGCATACTGGCGATCGGCTTCGGACTTGCTGTCACTCGATGCATCCCCAGAATTCCAGGCGGGATCCGCTCCCTCTTCTGGCTGCTCATTCTAGCACGGTGCCTCGTAAGCGCCATCTGCTATGTTACCGTGCCAATTCCGGTCATACCGGCGGCCAGTCCTGTCATAGAACAAGTCCGAAACTACTCCCCTCTTCCGCATGTGCATCTTAGACCCGTAAAAATTGACTTTAGCAGCCGCAAGGAACAGTATGCGGAAACAGGTCAAGTTCAGGCAAATGTCCAAGTAACATCGCCTCACACCTTATTCACCGTACCGCTGTGTCTCCTTATTCTCTGGCTAACCGGCGTCGGACTGATTAGCGGTTTCAGGATTAGATCGTTTCTTAGAATTCGCCGGGAGCTTGCTGCCGCTGAAGAATTCGATTCAGTGGACGCAAGGACAGACATGGAAACGCTCTCCCATGCTCTTTCGCTCGTTAGAACCCCAAGACTTCTCGCCAGTATGACGGCACAAACACCCTTTGCCTGCGGCATTACCAATCCAGTCATAGTAGTTCCGGTGTCTGCAGAGTTCCTCTCGCGGGCGGAACTACGGATGACGCTGGCGCATGAGCTTGCGCACATTAAGCGTCTGGATCCACTTATGGGACTAATTCCTGAGCTGACCCGGATCGTATTCTTCTTTAACCCGCTGGTCTACCTTGCCGTGCACGAGTATCTGGTCTCCCGCGAAGAGTCCGCCGACCAGATCGCTCTTGCCCTGACCGCGTCACATCCCCGTTCCTACGCAGAACTATTGCTTCGACATATAGCTAAGCTTAACTGGACATGCAGTCCGCCGACAACAGCAACGATGTCCTCGGCGCACCGAGCCATGAAGCGAAGACTGCTCTCGCTAAAAACGTCGGTAGGCGCCAAGTCACCGATAAAGGTATTGGCGCTCCAGTCCTGCCTACCTTTGATTATTATTCCCTGGCAAGCTACCATACGGGCCATTCCGACAGCAATAATCCCCAGTCTTCCGAACCTGCCACCGGTCACATCCTACTTGCCGGTATTGATGTCCGGAAGCGGCATGAGCGTTACCAATGCAACTTCGATCAACGATTCTGGTGATGTTGTTGGAGTAGCGAAAACAAAGGCAGTACTCTGGCAAGACAATGCCCTGGTTCCGTTAAGCAGCGGCTATCACTTCCGTATCAGTGTCCCCTCGGGCATAAGCGACACAGGCATGATTGTGGGCTCACAGTACAATAATCCGGAAAAGCTGCACGGACTGACCTGGACCCCGTCAAGCCATCTGCTCCCAACAGTGGAAGGTTTTCATTATGTAGAGCCCGTTGCTGTAAACGGTGCTGGTGATGTTGTCGGAGACACGCGCTCGGGAACCAGAGATCACTTTGGCGCTGTAAACAGCCACGCCTTCTTGATGAGAAATGGACTGATGACCGATTTAGGCACTCTGGGCGGGCAGCACAGTTGTGCGCTGGGAATAAACGGGTCTGATGTCGTTGTAGGGAAATCCGACGTGGACCGTGGAATTATAGGAGCGATAGACAGCACAGCGCCGCAGACCCACGCATTCGCGTGGTCTGCCGGACAAATGAAGGACCTTGGCACCCTTGGAGGGTTGAACAGTCTGGCTTACTCTGTAAGCAATGTCGGGGCAATCGCAGGATATTCCGACACAATATACGGCACAGCCCATGCGTTCCTCTACCAGTCCGGCATCATGCATGACTTGGGCGCGCTTGAGGGAGATGACACAAGCGTCGCAATGGCTGTAAACGATCGCGGGCAGGTTGTAGGATACAGCGGTGACCAACAGTCAGACGACAGTGAAAAAGCTGTGCTCTGGACAAACGGAACGACTGTAGACCTCAATACTTTGCTACCGAAAAACTCAGGCTGGGACCTGCAATACGCCCGTGCCATAAACGACAAGGGTGAAATTGTGGGCCGCGGCACCTACCGTGGGCACAAGTCAGGCTTCCTGCTCGTTCCTTCTTCTTAGTGTCCGTTAAAGGTAGGCACTCTCTGGCGCTTGTTAATAATGCGCACGATGGCTTGAGCCAGCCTCGCAGGGTCGTGCCTCACGACATCCTGATAGGAAATAAAGTTGCCGACTACGGGGATATACCCCATTGTTCGGATTGCCTCAACATCGGGACTTACGAACTTCTGACCGTACTGTTCGTACCGAGCCAGTAATTCCGCTGCGGGCATTTCCGTGTTTACGAGAGTATGGGTGAAGAGCTTTTTGTTCGGCGCATGCTGGGCTACCACCCGAATGTGATCGGAAGCGGTAAAGCCATCCGTCTCTCCAGGCTGCGTCATTACGTTGCACACATAAACTTTGACTGCCTTTGAGTTCGCGATAGCATCCGCCACGCCATCAACGAGCAAGTTCGGTATGACGCTGGTAAAAACACTCCCCGGTCCAAGAATAATCGCATCGGCAAGCCGTATGGCTCCCAGGACTTCCTGCAGCGGCTGCGCATTTTCAGGACGCAGGTACATTCTCTTGATAGGCAACGGGTTCGAGGCAATTTCCGTTTCCCCTTCAACAATGGAGCCGTCTTCCATTTCCCCAAGAAGACAGACATTTTGCAGCGTTGACGGATACACCTTGCCGCGAATAGCCAGAACCTTGCTCGTAGCCGCGATGGCCTGTTCGTAATTGCCCTTGTAGATAGAGGTCATTGCCGCAATGAACAGATTCCCAAAGCTATGCCCGGACAGCCCTTCGTGCCCTGCTTCGAAGCGATACTGAAACAGTTGGGCCAGCGTAGGTTCGGCATCGGCAAGCGCCACCAGACAGTTTCTTAAATCGCCAGGAGGCAACACCCCCATTTGCTGCTGAAGACGTCCGGACGATCCTCCGTTGTCCGTAACTGTAACTATCGCCGCGATATTACTTGTGTGCTCTTTCAAACCACGCAGCATGGTGGATAGGCCCGTACCGCCGCCAATCACAACAATTCTGGGCCCTTGCGCCAGGCTTCTACGTTGAAAGATAGTGTCGGCTAAATTGTCTCCGGTATCCGGCGCAACAACGGCCAATACCGCCCGGTTAAACTGAAAATACGAGACGAATATAGCAAGAAGGCCCACTGCAATGACGGTTAAACCCACCAGAATGAAAACCGGCTGGCCCCCGCCAACGTAGATGCCGGATTTCTTATAGGCCCAGTCAATGGCGTCGTCGAGCGGCTGCACCAGGTCGACAAACTTGATGTTTGTCAGAACAAGAAAACCAACGAGCACCAGAACAATGCCAACAAGTGTTAGAAGCATCCATCGCTTCACACGCATGCCGGGATACAGCCACTTTAACCAGGATAACATACGATTCATGGACTACCTATTCACATCCCTATGCCGAACAAGGACCCGATTTCCCTTGTTTCGCAAAGCGTTTCCGAGCTTTTCCGCCATCACCACAGAACGATGCCTGCCGCCTGTGCACCCAATGGCTATTGTCAGATAAGCCTTTCCTTCTTCAACATATTGTGGAATAGTGAAGTCCATCATGTCCTGAAGTTTCTGCAGAAAGATAGGACTGTCTTTATCGCGCATTACATATTCTTCGACGAGCTGGTTTCGTCCATCATAAGAACGGAGCTCATCCACATAGTGAGGATTGTTTAAGAAGCGGACATCGAAGACAAGGTCCGCGTCCAGCGGCAGTCCGAACTTAAAACCAAAAGAAACTACCGTAATATTAAGCCCCTGGTTGGGATCATCATCGGTCCGAAACGTTGTGAGCAGTGTATTCCTTAGATCGTGGGCATCCATTTCGGAGGTATCTATGACCTTGTCCGCACACTCTTTCAGACCTTCGAGCCGTAGCCTCTCCGCCTGGACGGTTCCAAGAATCCCAACATGCTCGTCGAAGAGAGGATGCCGTCGCCGGGTTTCTTTGAAGCGCTGAACGAGAACCGCATCCGACGCGTCCAGAAACAAAATCACCGGACTAATTCCGGAGTCTTTCACGGCCTGGATTGCCGACGGCCACTCGTCGAACAAGGAGCCCGACCTGGCATCGATTACCACAGCAAGTCTTATCGTTTCGCCATCGATGGCGCCTATATACCCTCGCACGAGGTCGGGCAGCAGAGCGGGCGGAAGATTATCCACCACGGTATACGCCAGGTCTTCAAATACCCGGACGGCAGTGGCCTTACCGGCACCCGAAGCTCCAGTTATAAGTATCAGCGACACAACCCTCTCCAATCTGGCTGAAAATCCACTACTTATCCTTGTCATCGTTTGAAATTAGCAGGGTATTCAATATTCCCGAGAGCAGTCCCATGACTATTGACCCATATAGCGGAGCCAGTAAGCCGCGCACATGAAATCCTGGAACAAATTGACCAACCAGCCAGAACATGAAGCCGTTGATCACCAGAGAGAATAGTCCAAACGTAAGACAGGTAACCGGCAGCGCGACAAGCTGGACAATTGGGCGGATAGTCGCATTCACAATGGCGAGCAAAGCGACTGCGATAATGGCGGGAATTACCGCCTTAACTCCCGGGTCAATATAGATGCTCAATCCAAGATGCTGTCCGACAACCACGGTTAAATAGAGCGCAATAGCGCTAAGAACCCATCGGTAAAGTAACGTCATGTCTGCTCCTCCCAGTCAAACTATTGTGGGGTGTCCCCATGCAGAAGTCGATACATTTGCGCAGCGAGTTTACGATTCATGGCAGGTGCAGCCGCAATCTGGTCGATGGTCGCGCTTTTCATTTTTGCTACACTTCCAAAGTGTTTAAGCAGCTCGCGGCGGCGAACATTTCCAATGCCAGGTATTGTGGTAAGCACAGAGAGTGTGGCATTTTTTGCGCGCACTGTGCGATGGTATGTTACGCTAAATCTATGCACTTCATCCCTGATACGCTGGAGCAGGAAGAGCGCTTGCGAGTTTCTGGGTAGGATCAACGGCTCTTTATGATCTGGCCGGTAGACGATTTCGTGCTGCTTTGCAAGGCCGATCAGATTGATGCTCAAGCCAGATTCCGCTACTACTTCCATGGCAACTCCAAGTTGACCTTTGCCTCCGTCAATCAGCATCAGGTCGGGCAAGTCTGCAAACTTGGGATTCCCCGTGCGCGCCTCCGCCAAACGCCGCGTTAATACTTCGCGCATCATCGCAAAATCGTTAGGCTCTCCGGTAACCGTCGGCATTTTGATTCGAAAACGTCGGTATTCCGACTTTGCCGGCTTGCCTCCCATAAAAACGACCATGCCGCCGACCGAGGAGCTGCCTTGAATCGTCGAGATATCGTAGGCTTCGATCCTCTCCGGAGGACCGTCCAGTCCAAGTGCGTCCTGAAGCTCCATAAGAGCTCCCACCGTTCGATCGTGTTCCACTGAGGCGTTGGCCCTGAGCTGTTCCAGCGCAATTTTCGCGTTTGCCTCGGCCATCTCCAGCATATGCTTCTTCTCGCCGCGGACTGGAACAGTAAGGGAGACCTTGGTCCCCTTCTTCAACCGAAGCCACTGCTCGATAATTAAAGATTCCTCAACCTGGGCGGGAAGCACAATCTCCTTCGGCACAAACGACGCGTCCTGATAGTACTGCTTTATAAACTCCGTGGTTGTGCTTGCAAGGGTGTCGTCGCTGTCCGCTCCTTCAAGAATGAAATGCTCCTGACCAATAAGTTTGCCATTTCTAATGAAGAAGAGTTGGACAGCCGAGAGTCCGCCTTCACTAACGAGCGCGATAACGTCCTGGTCAGCTCCAGAGTCTGAAACGACTTTCTGCCGCTCCACCAGGGTTTCAACGGCTCTAATCTGGTCGCGAATGCGGCCTGCTCGTTCAAATTCAAGTTCTTCTGACGCAGCGTCCATTTCCAACCTGAGCTGCGTCAGCAGTTTATCCTGTTTACCTTCCAGAAACAAGGTCACATCTTCAACCGTCTTTTTATATTCGTCAGCGTTAGCCAAACCGGCGCAGGGCGCCTGCGGACACCGCCCCATATGATGGTACAAACAGGGACGCTGCACGGGTGTATTGTTCCAGCGCTTCCGGCAGGTAACGAGCGGAAAAAGGCGGTAGATCAGCTTCATGCTGTCCCACATGGCTCCGGCATTGGTATAGGGGCCGAAATAGCGGTTGCCGTCATTCTTGACTCGCCGTGTGGCAAGCAGTCTTGGAAACGGCTCGATGACGGTAAGGAGGAGATAGGGATACTGTTTATCGTCACGCAGCCGAATATTATAGATTGGCCTGTGCTGCTTGATCAGGTTGCATTCGAGAACGAGAGCTTCGAGCTCGTTGTCCACAACGACAATGTTGAGGTCGGTAACCCTGCTTAC